>Ga0326512_10000081_pt1 | contig 77732 bp, 114 predicted proteins | sample 1_2617_0518_D_FD_203652 | JGI IMG/M metagenome (GOLD analysis project Ga0326512, IMG submission 203652) | Bovine rumen microbial communities from UC Davis, California, United States - 1_2617_0518 | ecosystem: Host-associated > Mammals > Digestive system > Stomach > Rumen | place: USA...
TTATGAAGAAGTATGTAATTTACCAAAAGCAATAGTTGGCAGTTATATTCTGCATAATCAAAACATGGAAGATAAGGATTATAAAAAACTAAGTAATCCAGTTCTATCGCCAGCTTGGAGTCTTGCTGCGTTGCTTAATTACTTACGTGAGATTGATTTCTTCCCTAATATAGAAGTGAATGAACATAGTATAACTATGAATGTTTCTTACTATGATGAGAAAGAAGCAAGACCACTGGCTCCTGTGCATAACGTTATAGTTGAAACAGATACTTTTGTAGATGCTTGCGTGGCATTGATTGAGAAATTACACGAACAAAATATATTGTGATTATAGGATTTAATAGAGGTGGAAGGCAAAAGAGTAGTAAGATTATGAGTGTAAAAATAAATAAAAGAGCAAATAATAATTATGATATTACTGCGAAAGGTGGTACTATTATACATTCCAATAAAGATTTGAACTTTGTTATTGGATATTTAGGAAACCAATTACAAAGCGGGTTCAAAGAAATAAGAATTACAATTTAAATGATATAACCATGAAAGAACTAACAATAGAAGAAAAAGCAGAAGCCTATGATAAGGCTATTGAAAGAGCTAAGAAATGGTATAATGCTCCAAATATAGATAAGATTCCTACCTATGGTAACCGAATTATCGAAGAAATCTTCCCCGAACTCATAGAGTCAGAGGATGAGAGAATAAGGAAAGCATTAATATGTCACATTTCAAAAATTAGTACTGAAATACCTGTAGGGGCACTTCACCGCATCAATGGTGTAGAGATTCCCGATATACTTGCTTGGCTTGAAAAGCAAAATCTAATTATGGCGAAATCGCCACAATTAGGAGAGCAGAAGCCTGCTTGGAGTGAAGAGGATGAAGATAAATTAAAGTCTATCTTGTTTCATATTGAAGATGTTGAAAATAAAGATGTAATTAATTGGCTCAAATCCCTCAAAGACCAAGTACAACCACAACCCAAGCAAGAGTGGGGTGAGGAGGATGAAAGAAATCTTAATGATGCAATTTTATTTATTGAAACGGGAACTTACAGTCTTGATAAAGATAACTTAATTAATTGGCTTAAATCCTTCAGATCTCAGAAGCAGTGGAAGCCGAGTGAAGAACAGATAACTGAGTTACATCGAGTTATAAGTGGATGTTCTTATGATATTGAGCCGTTGGTAGAGATTGAAAAACATTTAAAGAAATTAATGGAAGAATAGAGCTATGAAAGTATTTGGATGTCATAGAGAGTTTGGTAGCGGTCTTATAATAGTCACTGCCAATACAAAGGAAGAGGCATATAAAACTGCCTTGACAGCACCTGATGTTTATGGTGATTATCCCTTAGACGGTTATTATGGAGTAACCGAATTATCTACTAATGTCACCGAACCAGAAGTAATAGAAGAAGATGGATATACAGAATAAAGGAGAGTAAAGTTATGAAGCAATACATAGACAAAGACGATTTAGTAGCAGAGATAGAGAGAAGAAAGAGGACAATCAGTACAAATTCATTTTTGAGTGAATATGAAGCAGGCTGTAATGACGGTAGAGAGAATGCTTATGATGATATACTTTCTTTCCTCAACACCCTTGAAGTAAAAGAGGTGGATTTGGAGGAAGAAATGCGTAATTATATTATTAATCACTATCGTATCGGAAGTGACACTCTTGAATTTGATCTTAATGAAGTAATCAAACATTTCTTTGAACTTGGTCTTAAAGCACAGAAAGGAGAGTAAAGTTATGGAAGCAAAAGAATTGATGGTTGGGGATTTGATTTATAACCATAGAAATTGGGTTTGTCAAGTTACAGATATAAATAAAGAACATGTTACAGTGATTGCTCAACAATATGGTGAGACACCTTATAGATGGGAAGATATATATCCTATTCCTCTCACTACAGAAATCCTTGAAAAGAATGGATTTATTAAGTCTGCTCCCCTTACACCCCCTGGGATTCATACAAAATGCTATGAGTGTGACAATCCTAAAGAAAAATATCATTTGACTATTGCTGACTACAATAAATACAAAAGACTTTTGTTAAACATTGATAGCAAAGATTCCGAGTGTTTTTAATATTAAATGTGAGTATGTCCATCAACTCCAACACGCCCTTAGACTTTGTGGAATTAAAAAAGAAATTATAATATAAAAATTATGAAAGTTTTGGTGGAGAACTTATAATAGTTACTGCCAAAACAAAAGAATGGCATATCTTACAACAGCAATGAATGGAGACATTTCTTTAATTAAGGTAGCACTAAAAATAGGGTTCTAAATAGAGATTTTGCGTCTCTATCCCTTTTTCTTCCTTATTTTTGAATAATAAAATTAAAATTATGTTAATAAAAGAACCTTTTAGAACAGATGGAAATGGAAGAGTAATATTTATATCGGACCTTCATTACGGTCATGCAAATATTCTTAATATGACAAAACGTTCTTTTGATAATATAGAGGACATGAATAAAAATATTGCTGAAACTTTAGCAACTCTTACTCCAGATGACATCCTTTTTGACTTAGGTGATATGTTTTGGAAAGGAGATATAGATACTATTGATAATATTCTAACCTCCTGTTTAGCTAAGAAGTACAAAATAATGGGCAACCATGATAAGAATGGATTATATAGACAAAATAATGCACCTCTTAACAAACATTTTGAGTTAGTGGCAGACTTTTTAGAGATTAAGGTTAATTATCAAGGCACTGATTATCGATGTTTTTTAAGTCATTATCCTATGTTAGCATGGAATCACAAATCGATTGGATCAATAAATGTCGTTGGTCATAGTCATGGAAACTTAGATGAATTTAATGATTCAGTTCCTGATCTAAGATTTGACGTAGGGGTTGATGGAAAATTAGCAACTGAAAAAGGATCCTGGCTTATAGAGTTTAAGGATATATATGAAGCAACTATGAAGAAAACAGGTGGACTTAGTCCTCAGGAATGGGTGTGGTCAAATTGTAAAAGAAATGAATTTTAATGGTAGATACAAATGATTTGGTGGAAGGAAGAACTTATTATTGGATTAATCTAGGATTTAGTGGTGGTAGTTCTTTTAAAGTTTATGGCTCAACTGTTGATGGAATAAAAGAAGTTATTCTTAAGAAAGATGGGACTTCTAGCTATAGACTTCTTGATAAAAAAGGAAATTATGTTGGATATACTTATAACGGCAGAGATATTTTCTTAGATAAAGATGATGCTATTGAAGCCTGGAATGCTAGAATTATGGAAGAACTGGATAGACTTATGGCATTTAAGGAACGAAAAGAAAAGGCTATTAAAGCACTTTTAATAAATTAAAAAGAGAAGGGATATTATGTCCCTGTCTCTTCTTTTTATATTTCCATTAGAATTAGCATTACTATATAAATGATAAATCCGGCCATGACCGTAAGCATATAATTTAAGTTAGTATTAAACTTAGTTATAAATGCTGGTACGAATGGAGCTATAAATACTAATCCTGCAGCTATTGATATAATATTATTATCTCTACCGAGTATTAGTATTATTAGTGAATATATTGCAATAAGTAGAGTTACAACAACTACTGACCCTAATGAAAATAGTTTTATTTTTTTTATTTCTAAGTCACCAGTTGAAGGATATATTAAACTAAGTAATCCAATCCCAGCTATTATAACAGATGTAAATGTCATATACATCACCCTAGACCACGGTCCTCCCAAGATAGCGTATATTATACTATCGATTAATATAATACTGAAGATTATATCAATACTATAAGCAAATGCTTTACTTATTTTTTCTAGACTTCGACTCGCTTCTATGATTTTTGATAATTTCCATAGATTTGAATCTGGTGTAGATAAATTTAGAAGATCTACTCTTTGTCTTTGTCCTTGATGTTTAGAACTAAACATAGAAAACATTAAAATATCGTGTGACTTTATAGTAGACTTATTAGATACTCTTTGTAATCCAGTCCCTCCTTCAATCCATATTATTCCAGTAGAATTTGAGGGAGTATCTTTTGCAGTATGTTCTATACTGTTAGGAACCTTTTCATATAATATACTATTTCCCTGATTGTTCCAATTAAGAACACTTTTATTTTTCCCAAAGAATCCCAGTCTGTTAGCTAATACCCTACACACTGTTTTGGGGAGTCGACTATGGATTGTAATATTATATCCATAGCTTTTAAGAGTAGCTAATTCTTCTTTGACGTTTGTTCTAAATTCGTAATACATTAACATTGCTCCTAGGAATCTTTTCTCCGGAGTATAAAATACCAAAATTTGTTTTCCTAAGTCATTCTGTATTTTTTTAAATTTAATTATATTTTCATCCTCTTTCCCAATGAATTTTTCCATATCGTTAATATAACCCCAAGTAATTTGTGCATCAGGATTAGAAACGTTTAATATAGTGGTAAATATATTTTTATAATCTATTTCTACTCGTGTAAATTTTTCTGTTACTTGTACGATAAATTTTTTATAAGTAGTATAATCTCCAAATACTGCTGGTCCTGCAACTCTAGCTGAGTAGATAATAGATAAAAAATCAAAATTATTAAATGGCTTATTGGGAAGAAGTTTACAGAATTCTACCTGTAATTGAAGAAGACATTCTAAAAACATTTCTTTTCCATCAGAAACATTTTTGTCAACTTCAAATTCTACAATTGGGTCTTCTTTAATAATATTATTAAGTTCATCAATAACTATCCTATCACTATTAAGAACTCTTTTATAAGTATTTATATTTCTTACAATTATTCCTAATTTACCCAATACTCTATTAACTCTTCCTAAACTAAAGTTCTTTACTACTTCCCCTCGCTTAAATAGCTCATAAACTACTGCTAAGAAAACTGTTCCACTGCATAAGATCCTAGTATTTCCATTATCAGGTAATACTAATGTAATTATAATACTTATTGCTATAATAATCCAAAATATGTTCATGGCATTATAGTTTCTTCAAATTTAAAATAATCATACATAATTGAATGAGCCACTGTATTATTACCAACAGCAATTACATGGCATTCTATATACTCAGGCCCAATTATAGTAGCATACGTTCCAGCATATAGGACATCTTCTTCATAAGGTTTAGTATAATTATTGTTAGATGGTTTCATACTCTTCATACTCATTAGCCCCTTTTTATCTTTTGTTATTGAATATCCTATCAATGCTTCTTCAACTACAATCATCATTGTAGATGGCATATAATCTATTTTAAGATCAGCCGGAATAACCATTAAATTTGAAGGACCTGTTGATTCTAGTTTTATCCTATCACCAACAACTAATTCTCTAGCTCTAATTCTTTTCCATGACTCTTCCCTTAAAGTCAAGATTTTATTCTTACATATAGGCCAAATTGAATTTTGATTTCTACAGTATTCCATTGATATAGCCCCAAGAATTACATATATTACAAGAATTATTAAGAAGTATATACATCCCATTATCATCGAAGTTCCTATCACTGATAAGAGGATATATTTGTATATAAATCCAGAAATTCCAAAATATATTAGCCCACTAAATGCTAGTCCTGGTAAATATTTATTATTCACTTTTATTAAATCGAAATCGCTAGAATCTATTTTTTCTTTTATAGAAAAACTATTTTCTCCGTTTTTAATTCGTGACTCTAAAACTTCATTATTATTCATTTCATGTATAAGGGTTTCTTTTCCTTATTTTTGATTATGATTAATGAAATATTTATTAAGAATACTAAGCTAAAATTAAGTAGGTTAGTAGAGTATAGACGAGGAACTACTAATATAGATATTTCATCAAGAAAGAGAAAAATGAGATATCAACAAGTTCTTACTATAATATCTAAGACTTCATGTATAATAAATAGTACCTGTGGGCTAGTTAAAATTAATGTTACAGGAGATGGTGATGAAGCTTGGATTATGGAGAGATCTAACACGAAGTATGAGGATACTAACCCATATACGAAAGAAGAATTTCGAATCTTAGGTTGGTTTATCATAATGACCTATAATTATGGTTATCTTAAGATGTGTGAGGATCTCTGTTTATCAACTAAGAATGAAAATGTTATAGAGGGATTTTATAAAACATATGGTTCGTTACTAAGAACATCTCCTTTGAGTGTAGCAATAGATTCTTATGAAGAGAAGACTAGTTCTAGGAAATTTTCTAGTGTATATGGAAGAAATAAATATTCTATATATCACTTATTAAGGGACTTAGAAAAGGATGAGGCTGAAGTTTTAATTGATAAAGAATTGATTGGGGCCTATAAAAGAATAAGTCGCTCTAAGAAAATTGCTCCAAGTAATATATCTTATCTGACTAGTGGTTGGAATAAAGTTTATGGCTTACTTGGAAATAAAGAACGAGCTAATATAAGTTTAAATCTCATTTCAAAAGTTTCTGTTAATATACCACAAAATGACGTTGGTATTCAATCAGGACCCAGAATTTTAAGTACTTTCAAGACAATAAACATAATAAAGGATGGCGTACCTCATATAGACTCTATTGGAGTTAAAGTTAGTAAGGAACTTGCTTTAAAGTTAAAAAGAGTAAGATGCGTTGATATGCCATTATTTTATGATAACGAACTGTTGATTGACCTAAGAAAATTACCAATCATTAGTAGAGCAGAGATAAAACCAATCTCATCAACTTCATTAGCTAAACTTGAGGTGGAAACATTTCTAGCAAAAATTGCTGTAGAATTTTATGATAAATTAGTTCATAAAAATGAATTTGATAAGACTGGTAAAAGAACTCAGATTCAACAAACCAAAGATAAAATTTTCCTGAAAAGTTTAGGAATTGTAGGAGATACTTATAACCCTATAAATGAAAAACCAGTTAAGGAAGGAATTTCATATGATTCAAAAACTTATATTAGTTGTATATTCGGACTACCAACAGGTGAAAGACTTAGGAAAGCTTTGAATTATACCTTAGGAATTGTTTCTTATGGTAAACAGTTTGGATCTGATATAAAAAACTTAGATAAATTTCTTTCAACACTCGATAGAACAAAGCCTGAAGAATCACTAAGGCATTGGAAGTCTGAGTATGATAAGTTATATAAAGAACTTAAGCGGAAAAAATTTGAACTTATACTATCAAAAAAAGTGAGGTTTACTGAAAAAGGTCATCCCAGAGCTTATGGAATAAGAAAAATTTACAAAGACGCAGATAAACTAGAAACTGAATTGGTAGTAACTTGGAATTTTAAACATAAAACCATTAACATTTAAAAAGTATGACTGAAATTAATTCTAACGTCGTAGTTACTAAGGTTGCTGATGTTCAAGTACTTTATACAAAGGAAAAGATTCAAAAAATGCCAGCAAGTCAGATAAGTACTTTGATTAAACAAGCAGTAAGTCCCGAAGATAGACAACGAATTAAAAAATGGATTAGTGAATGTCATGGGGACTGATTATGAAGTATTTAGAAGCATTTATAACGTTGATAAGAGAACTAGATTTTGTAATGTTCAATTTCAGAAGATGTTGTTAGTAGTTTGATAATTGTTAAACCCTGGAGGAGATAGGTGTAAAAATCTGTCTCTTCCTTATATTTGTTATGAAAGAATCATTAAAAGAACAATTACAAAAATTACTTGTAGATAAAAATCCAGAACTTAAGAAAAGTTTGGAAGAGAAAGAAAAAGAAAATAAGAAATCCAGAGAAAATGAAATACGCCAAAAGGTTATCAAAGAAACAAAAAGAAAAGATCTTTGTGGGCCTTTTAAACATGAGATAATTCAAGCATTTAGGTTAGCAAGAGAAGGAAGATTCGGTGAAAGTCTCATAAAATACCTAGGAGAGATGGATCCACTCTTACTTAAAGGAGACTGGAGTCAATGGAAAGCAGTAGTATATAAAGGAAAATTTCTCTGGTTAACAGATAGGGACATATATAGATCTTTACCAGCATATCGAGAATTTGAAGTCTATTCTTTAAATGTACTAGCTGAAAATTCCTATATATTTAAAGAAGACCTAACAGAGGAAGATATAGTGGAAGCTATAAAAGCTCTCAAGAATTGTGTTTGGACCGTAGGTGATATTGAAAATGATCTCATGAAATAAAAAAAATGAATAGATTGGAAATTAATCCTCTCTATTCTTTTTGTTTTTAATCCAGCATGTCATTGACCTCTTCAAGTGCAAAAGCAGCCTTATCCTCAGCAGTCATAACCTCATTATAGAGCTTATTAGTTACCTTGCAGAGTTTACAGATTTCTTTCTCATCTTTCAGTTGTTCCAAACGAAGCTTGATATCATGAGACCATTCCTCATACGTATGCCCATTAAACTTACGAGCTTCATCAACCTTGCCAGTAAGACCGAGTTCAGTAATAGACTTGTCAATACACTGAATCTCCATTGTCATCTGTGCATGGACTTGTACACATACTTTTTCAGTCATATCAGAAACTGCTCCAAAGGGACCGCAAATACTCTTGATTTTAAAATCGTACTTTTTAGTCTTAAGGTCATTTAACTTCTTTTTTAACTTCTTGTAATTTTCTACAAGATTCGTTGTCTCGATTTTCTTTGGCATAATTTTTTAAATTTTTGTTTATGAATTTTATTATATTATCATGTTGATCAGTAAATTGATCACCGTAACCGTAGCATTGTAGAATTTTTTCTTGAATCATATCTACTTCTGCTGTTTCAAGACGTTTATTTGTCTTTTTATCTCGTATTGACAATATTAAGGACTTTGCCTTTTTATAATATTCACATCTAAAAACGCAATGACACATATGATTACCTTCTTCATAAAATTCTTGAATATTTTGTAAAGGTCTAGCAATTAAGTCTTCAGTTTCCCAAACAATATCAAGCCATTTTTTATGGTTCTTAATGTAAGAAGAGTTAAACTTTTCTGCACGCTTTAATGTCTCCTCTAATTCTTTCTTTTGTCGAATATTTCGAATACGTCGTCCTGTCTCTCTATGTGCTTCCTCTATATCCTCTGGACATAAAAGTTTTGGGTTATGAATATCCTCTCCTAACTCAATAAGGTCATGAATATAATCTGACCATATCTGTAGCGTGCTATTCGTTCCTCCACATACTAATTTTTCTGAAGCAATATCCATTAGATCGTAATATAAATCAAGATTGTTCTCTTTATCTTCAAGATTTTTTACCTTGAATTCTCCATTCTTTTCTGCAATAAGCCAGGACCTTTGATAATCTTTCGGCATTTCTAAGAGATGATTGCCAATATCATATATAAAGTAATTTTTATACCTATCATTTGCAAAAATCTCATAAAACTGGTCAGTAACGAATTTTAATACTTGATACGGGGAAAAGAGAAATTGTGTCTCATTACTAGAAAATCTTTTCTCTTTTATCTCTTCCACAAGATTTTCAAATTTCTTAATAGAATATTTAAGTGATTGAAAATTTTCCGTAAGTTCTTTAATTTCAAACTTTACTTCAGTATTCGTTTTAATACCTAATTGACTATTACCAAGTGAGTGTTCTTTTTCTACTCTATACTCAAAATCTTCTCCAACAATATCTTTTCCATCATATAATCTATAGAAATCGTTATTTGATAGCTTATATATCTCCTCCCTAACGCACATTATGTCTAGAGCTTCATTATGATAATATCCAGACCTCCCTACACTAATAAATCTAGCTATCTGTTTTTTATTAAAAACATCAAATATAATTATAAGAGTATCTCGCGAAGGGATTTTATTTCTAAATCGACTATAACCATAAGACGGATAATACTCAACTTTTACTGGATAAGTGACAGGTATAGGTTCTTTTTTATTCTCCCTAATAATTTTCAATACCTGCTCTCTAGTCATATATAAATTATTACTCATTTTTTAGACCCTCTTTTATTATTTTATTTAATTTTCTTATAATATATTGATGTCCAATACCAGATCTATTACCAGAACTCTGTGCACACCAAGAAATAGATCCTCTGTCGTATAATGCAAACTCCCTTACTTCCTCTCCTTTATATTTACCATAAATTTCAAATGCTAAGTAAGGATTCCAACAATGTGCATCTATATTAGAATATGGGAATAAAACATCTTTACTTTTACAAATACTCTTTATAATTCGCTTAGCTGTAGTTCCATTCTCAATAACCTTTACATATAGTTCTGATTTACCAAGTTTGATTGGATCAGTCTTAAAATTTAATTTTTTAAGATAGTTACTATACTCTTTATTCTCAGTTAAAGATTCTATTTCTCTTATTGCTTTATCAAAGTCTTCTGGAAATTCATCTTTATTAAATTTATCCGCAATAGCTGTCACGTATGATAGATAAGTATCAAGGGATGCTTGTTCTTTACTATATTTATTACTTATGCGTATAAGTTGGAATATATTGTTTGGATTTTGATAACGTCGACTATTAGTTTTAGGATTGAGACGTTCAAAATAATTCTTTTTTAATCCACCCATTATAGCATTCATGAACTTATCTAAGATATCCGTACAAGAACTTTTTTTATCATATATCTTAAGAAGCCCGATAATATTAGAAAAACTTATTAACTTAAGTTTTATACAGTAATCTAAAAACTTATCATACTTGTCAGTACATAAAATATAGAGAATATCAGTTGGTACTGAACTCCAATAACCATCGCCACTTTTTAAAGCATATAATTTATCCAATGTCACTTTAAATTCCGGCAATATATTTTTTATCTTTATATTAAAAAAGCATACATTGAATGATCCAATAGATTTAGATAAATGTCTAAGTCCAATAGATTCTGATAATATATAAGTCTCAAGTCTTTTCTCTGACCCTAAAGTATAATTATCATAAATATATTTTTCTATTTTACTTGGATTATTACGATCTAGGTAAAATAAAGTTTCAAATACGATCTGTGGAGCCTTATATCCATAATTCTTCTCAAGCTTAATGCTTCGAACAACTTGTTTATTATTTATTACATCAAATATAATAAATTCATTTGAAGTAGACGTACTGGATCGTACAATTTCTTTTACTTCATCTTCTGTAAGATAATCTTCTAATTTAATCATACAACTATAAGGATTTCCTTATTTGTGTATGAAAATAGAATGTTATAAAGATAAAAACGTAAAATCAGTAACAATAATAGCCATCAATCTTATTCTAGAGACAAAGTACCCGGATAAAGAATACTATGGAATTAAAATAAAGAATGGGATAGCCAAAATTTTCTTATACTTTATAGTTAATCAATATAAGAGAATTCCAAGTGGTGAGATGGCATTATCTCGTATAAAGGATGCCATGATTCAATTTGATGGCTCAGAAAGTGTTAGTATGGTCTATGAAAAAGAATCTAAAAAAGAACTAGATATTGACGATAATCAAGTATTAGAGATTCTGAGAGAAAAAATTAAAAACTATATTCCTTGGTCTTATGAGACTAATGTTAATGTTGTCAAAGATCTGTTAAATGGAACAACATATGAACTTATTCCTTCAGAACTTAATACTATTACAAAAATATCAAGATTTATTAGACGAAGAAGATTATATAGAGAAAAAAGAGGGTGTGAGAAATTTTTTTAATAATACTTCTTCTAGAATTACCTTTTTATCTATTAATCACATTATGTTAATACCTTCGTAGTAAAACACTTTTATTTTCCTTATAATTGATTATGAAACAATTTAAAAGATATTGTCATATTGAAAATTCTTATCAAATAGAATTTTTAGGTAAAATTAAAGAAGTCGTGCCTGCTACTGAGAATTGGGTATGTCAAGAAAAGATTCATGGCACTAATTCATCATTTGTAGTAGGAAGAGGAGAAGATGGTCAAGTTGAAATTGATTTTGCTAAAAAGAGTGGTATTTTAGCCGATAATGAAAATTTCTATAACTGGCAACTTCTCATGAATGAAAAGAAGAATGCAGTCATCACTCTATTTGAGTTACTAGAAAAAGATTATGACTGTAGTGCAGGTGTTAGTATTTTTGGAGAATTCTTTGGTGGCGGATATGAAGGTCAGCCTGTAGTAAAAGGAATACAAAAAATACAAAAGGGTATTCAGTATTGTCCTGGACATGAGTTTTATGGATTTGATATTTATATTCAAGGATATGGATATTTGCCACCTGAAAAAAGTTCAGACTACTTCAAACAGGCTGGATTATTCTATGCTGAAACACTCTTTAAGGGGACACTAGAAGATTGTCTTAAGTATCCGAATACATTCCCTAGTACAATTCCACATCGACTTGGACTTCCTGAAATTGAAGGAAATATGTGTGAAGGCGTTGTAATTAAACCTTGTACACCACAGTATTTCAATAATGGAGAACGTATTCTCATAAAGAATAAAAATCCAAAATTTCAAGAAATTATTAAAGGGGATAAGAAACCTAAAGTGGAAAAACAATATAGTGAAACTTATAATAACCTAGCAGCTATTATTCCGGATTATATTAACGAGAATAGACTGGTTTCATGTCGATCACACTTAGGAGAAACTACACTTCCTAAAGATTTTGGAAAGATTCTTGGAGAGTATAGCAAAGATGTAATCTTAGAGGCTTTAGAAGAAACAGAAGCTAATAAAGCCGTGTATGAAACTTTAGAGAAAGAAGAGCAGAAGGCTTTACGAAACCTGATTAATAAGCTCTGTGCAGAAAATATTAAACACGTATATATGGGAGCTTAGTACTCCCTTTCTTTTATGACTATCTTAGAACTATTTAATCCAGATAAACCAATAGAAGAAATTAATAATTATCTTTTAAAAACTGGAGTTGATGATGTAGATAATCTCTTAACGGAACAGGATTTTCTAAAAAACTTAAAACTGATTAAGGATAATAATATCATAGACATTAATTTTTGTGGACATATTAATGGAATTCCAAAAACTAAGAGATTAATCTCAATTATAATTTATTATGAATTAATACCTGGTGGGACATTAATTAAGCTTGATATTCCTTTAGAAAATAAACGAGGGAATAAAATTCAAATCAATGGTCGTATTACAAATGATATATCTAAAATCTATAAATATCCATCAACTGTCTCATTAGGGTATAATATACAGCCAGTTAGGCTTGAGGACATTGAATATCCTGCAGGTCTTAAGGAAAATCCCTGGGGCCTTAGCAGAAAGCAGGTTGAAGATGCAGCTAGAACTTTTCGGAAAAGTATAGATCCTTATGTTCATGATTTGGAAGACCCTAAATTTCTATTAAATATTGCGGATTGGATAACGGAATTAAATCTCTTTAATAGAGATGATAAACATTCTTATCTTCATGGATATGGACAAACAGGAAGTTACGTAATCGAACCTCTAGTTAGAGCTGTCTTAGGACCAGAATATACTAAAGAAGACGCAGCACTTCTTAGCTTGAATTGTGTCAGATCACCTTTTGAATATCATCAATTTGGTAAATTTATTCCTAAGATACTTACTTTTGATCCAAAAATTAAAGATATTAATTTAAGGAGACATGAAATTTTTGTCTGGCAAAATAGAAAAGCAACCGATGAAGAAAAGAAAGAAGTAGCTACTAAGTGGATTAAAGCTGTTAAGAAAGCAATAGCTATAAATATAAAACGACATGATCTTAAAGAAGAACTTGAATTAATCCTGAAAAAAGAAAAACAAAAACTTCTGAAAGAAAGAGGATATCAACCGGATTTCTTAAAAGATATACCATTAATTAAATTATTATGATACAACTAGAAGGAAAGTATAGTAAAGATTGTAAAATTTGGACTGATAATATAGACCAAAATGCCTTACAGCAAGTTTATGATCTAATTAATAGTGCAGAATTCACTAATGTTCCTGTTCGTGTTATGCCAGATGTCTGTGCAGGTGAGACTACTATAGTGGGTCTAACATATCCCCTTATAAGTGGTTTTATAGCGCCATCTCACATAGGATCAGACGCAGGATGTTCTGTAAGTCTAGAATTCTTTAGTGGAACAGTGGAAAATGAAATGCTACCTCTTATTGAACATAGACTAAAACAAGAGATTCCTAGTGGCAAAGAGATATGCGCAAGTAGACAGTTTGACGTAAAAGAATTTCTAAAATTTTTAAGAACAGAATTACAAAGAATATATCAAAGTTCTAATGGTTTAATCATATTACCTGAGTTTAATCGAGAATCAGACCTAGAAGAATGGCTGGGGGATATTGGAGAAGACTTGGGGATATTCTATAAAAGTATAGGATCAATCGGATCCGGCAATCACTATATTGAATTAGACTTATGTGAGGATGGTAGATTAGCATTTACTGTACATACAGGTTCTAGAAGTCTTGGCTTAAAAGTCTTTAAAAAATGGCAAAGATTAGCAGATTCTACAAAAATATCTCAGTCTGGAGAAAAGAAAATCAGAAAAGAAAATAAAGGCAAACCACAAGAAGAGATTGAACGACTTATAATAGAATATAAAAAGACTCTTCACCCAGGATATCTAACAGGAGAAAATCTAAGAGGATACTTAACAGATATTGCTATTTGTCAAATCTATGCTAAGTGGAATCATAAAGTAATTCTAGAAAAAGCAGCAAAAATAATAGCCAAAGTTGGAGGTGGCAAAGTAGACGAAATAATAACTACAACACATAATTATATTGACTTTGATACTGTTGATGGAATTCCAATGGTTAGAAAAGGAAGTGTAAGAGCTAATGAAGGTGAAGTTTTCTTGCTGCCTTTTAATATGAGAGATGGTCTAGCAATATGTAAGGGAAAAGGAAATGTTGATTGGAACTGCTCTTGCTCACATGGATCTGGTAGAAAATACTCTAGATCTCAAGCTAAGAAAAGAATAACACTAAAAGAATTTGAAAAAAGTATGAAAGGTATCTGCAGCACTAGCGTATGTCAAGGAACTATTGATGAAAGTCCTATGGCTTACAAAGATACAGAAGAAATCATTGAGTTAATTAAAGACACTGCAGATATTGAATATAGATTAAAACCACTGCTTAATATTAAAGGCGGAGGAGAATAAAATTAGAAAGGAGAAATTAATCTCCCTTCTTTTTTATTATTTCGAAACCAGCATCTTTCTTTCCTGTTAATTTATTCGATATTCTGCATGTTCTGATTTTAAAATATTGTTCTAAATCTGTAGCTTTTGGGGTTTTAGTATAGCCAACTTTTTGATAAATCTGGCCAATCTTATTTTTAATATTAACCTTTGTATCTTTATCTCCTGGTTTAAATTGACAAAAGATTTCTCTCTCTAGGTCAGAATAATTTTCTTGTTGATTAACTATGGATCTATATTCTTCTTCTAACCTAGACTTTGCATAACTATTCGCCTTTATTCTTTCCGGACCCAAGACAACAATATAATTTCTATACTCCATTGGTATAAGATTAATTAATACATGAAATTCAGCCGAATTAAAAATAGCTTCTTGTTCACATATGTACTTCATTTTATCTACAAATGTTGTATATTTATTTTCAAATTCAGACACAGCTCTTTCAAGTCTATCTTTATTTGCTGAACAATTATATTGGTCTAGGGCATTGAATACTGTAAATCTATCTCTGTAATCATATTTCTGTATCTCAAAAGTCCTAAGTTCTGCTACCATCATAAGATTGTTTAAAACAGGAACTTTATTGCTTCCAGCATGTCTATTAACTGCTACATAATTACTGCTATAATTATATGCCTTTGCAAGATTCTCATACTCTTCAGCAATTGAGTCTTTAGAATCATCAGCCACAGAATTATAGGCAAGTAAGAGATCATTAGTTCTCTTCATCTTTTTATTCATGTAAGCCTTAAAATCTTCTTTACTATTTTCATTGTATTTTAAGGTTATATAAAGCTCCGCACTATTCTTCCATGGGTTTTCCTCTAAACGTTGCCTTCCTAGAATCTGAGGTAGGTCCATACTAATATCCACTGATAAACAATCAACGTTAGCATTACTAAAGATATAAGATTTAGCACAGGTACTATAAAAATCAGCTCCTAAATATACCGTTCTAGTGCAAAAGGTAAACATCTTATGCTGTTCTCCCTGTTTGGGTACTTTACCAATATAAGTTATTCCATCCTTTACCTTTCCACCAAATGCTTTTCTAATAGCAGTTTCGTTTTCTTTTGTTCTACTAACTAGGATATTACATTGATCTATCGTTAGATTGCTAGCCTTTACTGCTTTCGCAATATCCTTGACACTATTAACATAAATAACTGCTTCTTTAGACTGAATTTCCTTTAAATTTCCCTGATTATCTCGATACCGATAAACATCAAAAATACCCTCCAAATACTTTTGAATAATCTTTTTAATATTCATCTGTATTGTATTTTTCTTTCCACAATATTTAACATCGAGTTGAGGTTTGATTACTCTCCCTGGATCAGAGCTAGTCCAATCCATTTCATAATAAGGTAGATCTTTAAAATCCTCTAACATGTCCAAGTACTCTTTTAGCATAGGAGTCGCTGAAACATAACAGACTTTTTGCAATTTCTTAATCTGTTCCATAAATTCTAGTTCTGTATCTGACTTGAATTTAGCGTCAGTGAAGATGCTCTGAAACTCATCAATAACCACATAAAACTTCTCTATATCCTCTCCCAATGCCTCTTTAACATGACGAAAAGAATCATAAGTTACTAAGATTTTACATGGTTTTGAATTCTTAAATGGATTTTCCTGACATGATTTCCAATATGCTTTAATTTCATTCTTAAGTTGAATAACTTTAGCACTTTTCTCTTCATCAGTAAACCCTAGTTTCTCCATTACAGAAGCTACTCCTTTTGGCTTATCCGTAAGGTCTTTTTCAAAATATACACTTTTCTCAATATCATTCCTAACATAATAAACATTTCCCTGATGTTGGTCCTCCTTATTTTCTAATAGGATTTTTCTTGGACTACATAGAATTATATTCATATCATTTCTAATACAATACTCCGTATATCCACAACCAGTGATACTCTTGTTTAAGATGTGAGGAAAATTGTAATCTTTTAGGGTATATTCTACCCAATCTGATATATACCTAATACCACTAGGTACTATTAACTTTTTTATTTCCATAATATATATATTTATTAGTTTAATTAAATTAAAAATGAAGAATAGATGAGTATATTTTTCTATTGTTCTCTTCTATTCTTTTCATACATAAGGAATTGAGAGTATTCTCAGTCCACTTTTTTTAACATTTTTCATAGGAATTCTAATAATGCTCAAAAAGATGCACTTTTACTAAAAAATAGGTACTTATCAAAATCCCTATCACTCTACTTCTTAAACTATAGATTATTCCCTCACTCCACTTCGTTCCGTTCAGTCAATAATAAAGAAGTATACACATCAGATATCTTATTCAATGCGTAGCTGCCAAAGCGTTAAATGAAGAGGGTTAAACGAGGGACTGCATCTGTCCCGAGTACCGATGAGTAGCTTTGGAATGCTTCTATACACAGAGCCGGGGTGGGAGCGTTAAGTGGAATGAGGAATGAAGTGACGAATGGAACAAGCGAGTGGCGGATGGAATCCGGGCAGGCCGGATTAACAAAAGATATTAGAAACTCTCAACGAAACAAAAAAAATAGAGAAGGATTTTACCCTCTCTTCTTTTCCAATTCAATTATGTATGAATTAGTTTCAGTTTTTCCAGCCTTAAGCTCTTCTAATTCTTTCATCATTTTTTCATATGATGGATAGTTTTTATGTTTAGAAGTGTAAGATTCATAGAATTTTATTGTATTCTGTAGTTGTTCATTAGTCCATAGATACCCTTTTATGATGTATATATCACCAACTTTTACTGCAATACACTTAGAATAGGTTATATGTCCATTTTCCTTTGATAATTGCGGAAAATATCCAAATACTCTTTCTTCAATAGAATCTCCAAGTTTAAAGTCTATCATCCTATGAAATAACTGAAGTACTATTTGAAGATACATTACCTGTTCATTGTTTTTTATTGCTCCGTACTTAAACCAGTACAAAAAGGCATTAAAATCATGATACATTCTTTTTAGAACAACATAATACGGATTCTTATTTTCACCAACATCATATCTTATTTCCCATAACATCTCTCCCATCTTTTTAAAGAGATCATATATGTCATTATTATATATTGGATCGAAGTTATTCCAGTAAGGATGTTGTTTAATGGTATCGTGTATTTCTCTAATTGCTATTTTCATAATTTTGTAACCATTTTATACAATCAATAATATTTTCCATCAATGTAGGCTTTTCACCAAATTCTACTAGTGTTAATCCTTGTGTTATATCAAAATACATAACTGTATCTTCTATAATAACTCTATAGTATATCCCATCTTTTTCTATCTTCTTAGGCATTAAGTCAAGAAGTTTACCGAGAGACCAGGTAAGGATTGCATTTGGGTCAATAGGTCTATCATCAATTGGATAAAGGTAATATGAATTGTCTGCATACCACCATAGCATATCAGCTGTTTCTTTCTTTAATCCAGCCTTCACTAATTCTTTAGACTGTTCGATATTAGCACAAATAAATTGTTCTTCCATTTTATTTATTATCTAATACTGGTTTTATTGCATCATTTAGTTTTTTAACTAACTCATTTGCCTCATCATCAGTTCGAAAACAATTTTTACACTTTAGTAATTCTGCATGTCGATTTACTTTATATGTTGTTTTAGCTATACGATACTTCATACAAGTATTATCAAAATAGATATAACAGAAATCATCTCCTTCATGAGGAACCCATAGTTTTCTTTCCAATTTAAGATTTTTAAAGTCAAATGTCCAATAATTATCATCTAACTTTTGTAAGAGAAGTTGACAATAGTCTTTAGTGGCAGGTTTTATATACTTAGAAATTCCCGAGAATGCTCCAGTATATGTACCGAAAGCACTTTTTTGACCTATGACATGAAAATCACAAGAAGACTCATCATTCTCATCTACACAAGCTGAACAGTAATACTTAATCTTCTCAGTTTCTTTATTTAACTCTTTAAAAATAAATATATTATTTCTATTGACTAGTATATCTCCATTTTTAGCATCATTAATTGTCCAAGTCCTCATTAAGTATTCGTCAGAATAAGGATAGTGACTTTCAATGCCATTTTTATCTGAACAGATATAACAATCATCTTCCAGCGATATAATTTGTGTTACTGTTTGGTCTTTATATACTATCCAATCTCTTACTTTAAATTTTGTTTTTAGTATTTTAGTTAGTATTACTTTTCTGCATTCAACCTTAGCATCGTAGCCTTCTGGAATAAGATATTCAACAATTTTTCCTCCACTTGCTCGATAATATAAATTAAGTTGTCCAGAGAGTTCATCGTTTTCCTCTTCATCTATAATGACTTTATATTTTCCTTCAGTGATAGGAATATTATTATTTTGTTCACATAAGATATTGCATCCGGGCTTAATCTCATAATGTCCCCCATTAAAGAATAGTTTTAGAATATTACCATGAGATTTAATATACTCCTTATACTCAATCCATGTTTTAAACCATCTATTAAAATTAGGATGTAGGCCTATAATATTAATTATTTCTTCCAGGTTTGAACCATCCCACATAATAATTTTATTTTTTGGTTTATCATAGACTTTTAATATTGGTGTGCCATCTCTAGTATAATCTTCAGCTAACTGTTCAATACACCTTTCCCAATGATAGAACATATTTTTATCTTTATCATAGTACAGTTGAGTACGATCTTCAGCAACCTCTGATTCTTTTGCACGACAAAAGATTTCATTTTTTAATCCAATGAAATAAACCATTTTAGAATCTCCTTTTAGAGAGTATAAGTTATTGCCACCTCTTCTTTCCAGTTCTTCTATAATCTTATTACATGGTATATTTCCATCTTGAATAATAAATACATTCTTCTTTTTCATAAAGTTTAAATTAAGTCGTTTAAGTATGCCCACTCAATAATCTCGTCAGTATCTAGATCGGAACTAACCCGTTCAATACTACAAGATTGGTCTTCTCTTTTACAGACTATTATTTCTCCTTCTGTAGGTAAAATAAAGTACTCATCTCTATGCCAAAGTTGTTTATATTTCTTTGATTTTGGAGCTATGTAGGGTTGCTGAATTGTAACTATCATGACTTTATCATTTTTACAAAATTTGCCAACCCATTTCTTGCTATAGAAATCATTTTATCAATCTCTTTTTCAGTAGGCTTTCTTCCCTTTGTAAACCATTCTGGATAAAATTTTGAATAATCCATACTAGTCTTCTTCATATTTATAATTATTAAGGGCTTCTTTATACTCTTCAATTAATTTTTCTAATTTCTCAATTCCATACTTTAGTTCGATATCATCGCATTTTTCTGGTTTAAGAAATGTTAAAAAATTCTCATCCTCAAATTGAAGTTGAAGGGTTCTTAGAACTGGCCAATGAACATCTTTAACATATGTTTTGCCTACATATGCATTTTTTATAGGATAAGCATAATCGAATTTTCCATTAGATTCATATGCAGTGACAAGACAATTATCTTGTTCTTTTGGTGTATTTTCTATGATTTTTCTAAGCTTACCTACTGTAAGATAGTCTCTCAGGTCATCTTCATAAGTTCTTTTCATTCTGGTTCTTCTTTCATTGCTTTACAATAATTTTCAAATGTCTCACTCTTTCTTAGATTTCGATATGCAATGGTTGTTGATCCATCTAATATCTCCATTTGCCACTTACCATCTTTAAATTCATTTAGGTAAGTTTCAATGCCAGATAATCCACATCTAATTGTAAGATAGAATCCTTCTTCAATTTTTAAACCATCTCTATAAGGTTTAAATCCTTTGAAGAATCCTTTTTTATTGAAATCCGTTAATTTATATTCAAGGCATTTCCTGTAATCTGCAAATAATTCTAAATTCTTCATACGTAAATAAGGAATTCCTTAACTATGTATGGTAATAAAGATATCTTATTTTTATAATATTAGATTTTTTGAACCTTGGCAAGTTCCCCTTAGTACTGCTGTCTGGGATCCTAAGTGGTATAGAAAGAATGGTCATCCTTATATTGACAAAAGGGGCGTTATTTGTGGTCTTAGGTTAGAAGAATTAAATCCAAAATCAGTCAATGCTGGTGGATGTCCCTGTAAAGTAAAGAATCCTGGATCATGTTGGTTTTTAAAATCTTACCGTGATGGCTTGGATAAAATTAATTTTAATGAGATTTATATTAAGCTTAGTAATATTGCATCTCTTGTGCAGGAACAGACAGGTCACGAAGCAGAATTGATTCTTATGGTATATGAGACCCCTCTTAATCCATGTAGTGAACGACAACCCCTTATTGATTGGTTTAGAGAACATGGTTTTGAGGTTACTGAATTTGCCGCTCCAAACTAGTTTCAAAGCCTTATATATGTAAAGACTGGGGTATGTTGCTCCAGTTTATAAAACCTAAAGAAAATGGTAACAGAACAACAAAAACGACAGCTCAGGGAATTAGTAAGAACTAGTTCACACTGGGAAACAAGAAAGGAGGAACTGCTCCAGACTATCAATAATCGTCTATCAATGATGACAAGTGATCAACAAGCTGGATTCATCAAAGCACTTATTAGTACAACTAGTGTTCATTACATGATGAGCCTTTATACAGGTCAACTAGTAAGAAGCGGCATGAGTTTTGAAGAAGCTGTAGTTGTAGCAGAAGAAACAATTTTGATAGAGCAATCGATTGTCTTGGAGTTCTATACAAATTGAGGGTAGAGCTTTAAAGTTTTACCCTTTATTTTTGCTCCTTACAAAGCTTAGTTTCCTAATACATGAATAACAATAATTTAACTTTTAAAATATGAATCAGAAACAAACAAAGTTAGAAGAATTAAAGAAGTTGTATGGTTTTAGTACAGCTTCCATTAAGTGGATTCCCGAAGGCGGAGATCTGCTTAGATACATTGGACTTGAAGTTGTATTTGTTGATTTTAAGAAAGACGGTAAAGGCGAATGGACTAGTACTTTTAAGCCAGCAAAGATTCTTAATATCAATGATTATGATCCAATGTCAATGACGTATAACATCAAGTATCAATTGGATGGGGAAGATGGTTGGAAAGAAGAAAGAATTATTCCTGAGGGTTTTAGTTTTGACATTGCAGGAGCCGGTATACAAAATACAATGAATCGTTTTATCCCGGAATCAATGCACTTAGCTTGTATTGAGGAAGATCAGTTTTATAAGAGACTTTTCGAACTCCATGCAAAACGAGATACTCTTACAACCCAAGCACTACAGAGTATTAGTTCTAGTAAAGAACAATATAAGACTCTAAAATATGCTTGTAATATTGGAGCTGTATGCAAAACTGTTGATGGTTTTACTCTATACTTCAGAGTTTGTGGATTAAAGTTAAGACATCAAAAGGGAAAAACATATGAACTAACTCTTACTGACACCGCTAAACACTCTTATGTAATTAATGGAATTACGGATGATGATAAATCTTATAAGTGGAGAGTTGGTGGCGAAGAGATTGGTGAATTAAAACTTATTGATCTTCAAGGGCTGAACAATTGAAAAAGATTGCAATAGATTCATATTATTATAGTAGTACAGATTGTTATACTGTTGGGGTAATATTTGAGGACTGGAAACAAGGAACCCCGTCAGAAATAATAAGCTGCCATAGTTCTGAGTTTGAGGATTATATACCTGGAGAGTTTTATAAAAGGGAATTACCAGGAATATTATCTCTCTTACAACAGATAAACTTAGAAGAATATGATACTATAATCTTAGATTCTTTCCTAGTATTGATAGAAGAGGGTGAGATTAAGCCTGGACTTGGAGCAAATTTAGAAGAAAACTCGAAGATAACTCTTATAGGTGTTGCTAAATCTCAATTTGGCTCAAATCAAGAGATTAGTGTACCAGTTCTCAGAGGAAAAGCAACAAATCCTCTTTGGGTTCAGGGAATTGGAATTTCTAATGAAGACGCAGCTAAATTAATAAAAAATATGGCCGGGAAATATAGAATTCCGACACTTCTTAAGATTTTAGATAAAGAAACAAAGAAATATGGGTGAATACATAATTGATCCAGTAATTTCTAGATACTTTAAAACTCGAGTTGAAGGAAAATATCGATTTATTAAGTATGATCAATATTCTGAGGAAGATTTGAACGTAACATTAAGAGGTTTTAATGCTTCAATAAATGCATTTTTGAAATCAATAGTTGGAGAAATGGTGTAATGAACAAGAGAGGTGGCTTAGGTCATCTTTCTTTTCCTTATATATGTTATGAGAAAAATAATTTTAATATTTATTGCATTATGTACGTTAAGTGCATGTAATGATAAAGAAAGTGAAAAGGCAGAAAAGAAGAAAAAAGAAATTGTACTGCAAAAATTAGAAATAGATAGAAATCTTATTGTCTATACTGTTAAAGTAGATGGACATAAGTTCGTTATTAGTACAACTGGATATGCCGAGGGTGGTACATCAACTGTACACTCACCGGGATGTGATTGCTTCAAAAAGAAATGATAGTACCTCTTATTATAGGAATATTTCTCTGGTTATCTTGGGTATTCATTATCAGAACAACATGGATACTAGATTATCATTGTGATACACACAAGAAGGAAAATTTTCCAGTAATATTCCCAATCATAGGTCTTATTCCGTTCATGATATCTTCTAGAGAATCTATGTGGTTAGGAGTATTCTTAAATGGTTTAGGATTTATAGCTTTGTTTATATGGATGTGCGTATATGGAGAAGATTATCCATTACGAAGTTTCTTAAAATTACTAATAAGTAATATTAATGGAGAATCAAAATAGTTTTTTAGTAGCAGTAGAGATAATAAATATTTTTCTATGGTTATCATGGGTATTTTGCATTAGAACATTAGTAAAAGAACAACGTGACGGAATATTAAAAAGGATAAAACTACCTCTAGGCTGGTTTATAATATCTATTATCCCAAGTTTTATTTTAGTACCAGAAGCGCAAATCTTTTCAATTATTAGTAATGCAGTAATACTTTTTATAGTAATTATGGAAAAATGTTTGGAAGGTTATGAATTTAATTTTAAATTAATGAAAATTATATATAAAATTTGGAATATAGAATTAAATAAATGAGGGTAATTGTATCCCTCTTTATTTTTTTTGATGAAGAAAAAAGAAAGAAGATACTCTTTAATAGTAGTATCCTCTCTCCTTTATAATAATTTATTTTACTTCCTTGAAAAGGTCATCCAACGTATCTTTTGCAATTTTTAACTGAACTTCAATCTCATACTTCTTACACTTTGCCTCTTGAAGGGCGTTAGCCCAAGCATCGACATTCCAATTTTTACTGCCAGGCAAAAGAGAATCCTTAGATTCTAGAGCTAAGTCCGTAAGATTTGTAATTGTTAACTCAACCTTTTGAAGTTGCGCTTCAAGGTTATTAATAATCACTTTCTGAGCTGTTTCACCCTGCTGTGCAAGTATAGTTGCTCTACGTTCTAATGTTTTAGAACCATCACTAGTAATTAACTGCAAAAACTTATTCATATTTTTTTATTAAAAGTTGTTTATATTTTTGATCGATGCACGCCACTATTCACTCCGAACATAGTTCTCGTTCATTTGTGGAATTGTGCTTAGCGATAATAGTTGAAGGGTTAAAGTGCAAAAAACGCCCTAACTCGACAGAAAGCATCCGTATTGAACTTAGTGGCGTCGTACACGAGACCGCCGTACGTACTCACGGTCCTAGCAGTATCAGAAGAGGACCCAGAACTAGACCAACACCAGTATGCATCACCATTATAGGTACAAATGTGGTCTGCATCAACCCCCTTTTCTCTAAGACTATCTACAGTTTTATCAATTTCTTCATGATATGACCAAGCTCTCATTAATTCCTCCTGACTTGGCATATACCACCCATTTCCCTTTTCTTTAAAGTATTTATCTTCATCATTCCAAGATCCATCTCCATGTCTTTCAAGCTTTAGAGACATTATCTTAGCAGGAGTACCATCACATTTTAGTTCTACGATCAAACCTTTATTTTTGCCGTCATCGTAATAGTCTCCTATATTATAATCATAATTATTTGTTATTTTTACAGGTGAATTTTTCTGTTTTTCTTTCCACCAATATTTTGTAAATATTCTTATCATATGCTAATAAGGATTTTACGTTTAGTTAAACAATAAAACCTTACTTATGTATGAAAATATTAAAAATAATAGAACCAAAGATAAAACGTGCAATTTATAAACTCCCAAAACGAGTCACTAAAAGAAAGTGGTTACCCAATAAAATTTTAGAGGAGGGATGGTACTACTATGATCTAGAAACACCTGCAGTTTTAACTGTTGGACAAGAATTTATTGTTCCAGATAAAGATGACCAGAATGTTAGTTATATCTGTGAATATGGAAAACTAGTTACTGAGGATGAAGGAAAAACTTTTATTAATCGACTTGATTTTATAATGCTTAAGAGAGTTCTAGAAAATGAGCAAACGGGGTTATAGTATAAAAATTGATATTACTAGATCAGATATGATAAGGGCAGTGGAGCAAGAAGGTTTCCTACAGGCTACCTTTTTATCATTAGCAAAAGAACTTAGTTATACTAAAAAATCTCTAATAGATTATTATTGTTTTACAAAAGGAGATTTAAACTACAGATTTTGCTGGAAAGATGATTTTGATAAGCAAAAGATTCTAGAATTTCTTAACTTAATAATTACCAATGAGGGTATGATAGATGATAGGAAGATTAGACATTTTCATGGAGTAACTATATTTATCTTGAGTTATCCAGAATTATACTCTAAGTACTCTATAGAAACTGTCTCTAGGAAAATATTTAATAAACGTATTATAAAAAATTTATATTAATGAAAAAAGCAATAGTTATTTATCATAGGGTAGATTATGATGGAATTTATAGTTGTTGTGTAGCACTAAAATGGCTAAAAGAAAATAATTCTTATATTGATTGGGACATTTATGGCTATACTTATGGGGATATTCTCCCCAATTATGAAGAATGGTGTTCTAAGTATGATACTATTATAATGTCTGATATTTCATTTCCAGACTCTGTAATGTTATACTTAAAGAAAAATGCTAGGAATTTGATTTGGTGTGATCATCATATTACAGCATTAGAAAGGGCTAAAGTTTCTGGATTTAATGATATACCAGGAATTAGAGAGATAGGACAAGGAGCTTGTGAACTTACCTGGAGATACCTATTTAAAACTGAGGCACCATACTTCATTCAGCTTCTTAGTACCTATGATGTTTGGGATAAGAAGAGATTTGACTGGGAAAATGAAGTTATACCTTTACAGTATTCTCTTAAAGCAAAGTATAGTCTTTCAATAGATTTAGCGTCTTTACATTTTGAAGAGTCGCTTAAGTTATCTCCATCCAATTCCGATGAAGTTATATCTTTAGGAAAGCTAATTCAAGACTATCAAGACCAAAAGAATAAGAGTGCTGTTAGAAATTATAGTTTTCCTATAACAGTTGCTAATAAGTTTAAAGGAATTTGTATTTTAGGGACTGATTTTGGAAGTGGCATATTTAAAGAAGTTATGGCAGATTATGATGTTTATTCTGTAGCCAATATGAGAACTATGGAAGATGGAACTAAAACATTTCAAGTGTCACTTTATGCAGAACCTGGACGAATAGACTTTAACTTAGGTGAATATGTATATAAAAAGTATGGAGATAGAGCTGGAGGTCATGCTTGTGCTTGTGGTTTAAAACTTGATTTAGAAGAATTTTTAAAACTTATAATAGACGGTGAGATATGATGTATAGAAATGATGTATTAAAAGAAGTTTGTAGATTTACTCTTGCTACTGCCACAGAAGACAGAATTAATAAGTTTACAAACTTCGGCGCAACCTTAGTAGTTAATCCAAGGGTTCCTACTAATAAAGCCAAATATATGCTTATTGATTTAATTGAAAAAAAATTTACATTCCTGTCTTCAGAATTTGAAGGATCCAGTTTAATGAATATTGCATTACTTAATGAATTCTATGCAGGTGAATCTTTAGAAACATTAGTTACTATTCCAATCACCTGAAAACCTTATATATGAATGGAAAAGAATCTAAAAGAGAATAAAGAACTTAGGGTTCGTATTATGTCAGTAGAAAAACTTTAGCTTACATGATGTGAAATTTCAGAATAGGTTTAAGACGTCTGTGAAGATATTCTTAAGCTAAAATTTCTGAAACCTAAATAATATAAGAGAAATCTTATATCTTTATTTTTGTTCTTATAAAGATGTAATAATGGTTCTTTTACATGTATAATTTGCTTTTTATAGGCCTTGAAATTCTTATACTTGAATGAACTTAAAGAAAAATTTAAAATAGTTTAAGAACAATGGCAAAAAATCAATTAAACAACATTAACGTATCAATTTTTTGTGCGTTAAAGGTAAGTGAGAAGTCGAAAGTACCTACACTATTAATTGCAAATCCAGGTACTGGAAAATCAAGCACTGTAGAATTGTTTGCAGAAGTAAGAGGTTATAAACTTATTCTCCTTCGTGGAAACAGCGAATCAGCTGAAACTATTCTTGGATATGATGTAGCACCTACAGACACATCAAAATCCAATTCGACAAAACACTTACGACCTGAATGGTTTGAGAGAATTTTAGAGGCAGATGCAAGGGGTGATAAATGTCTTCTTTTCCTTGATGAGATTACTACTGCTACTGAGTATGTTCAGGCAGCGCTTCTTCACCTTATTTTTGAGCGTAAAGTTGGTGCTGAAAGTATTCCTGAATCTACACTTATTGTATCAGCCGGTAACTATGCATCTAACCTAAGTAATAGTATGATTATGTTGCCTCCTCTTATGAATCGATTTATGATTTATAACATTGTTCCAGAGCCTGATGATCTCGAAAAGTTCCTTTGCAAATATAACGGCGCTATTGTCGGAAAGAAGCAGAACTATTTCGAAGAAATCAAAAAGACTATGGAAGAAATCGATAAACAAGAGCTTGCCCTGGATGAAGATACCATGGACAAAATCGGCGATTATATCGAACGTAATATTCGAATGACAGCTAAGCAGCTAATGACAGGTGGACATAAGATGATTGACCTCAAGGTTACTGATCTTCAGAATATCTACTCTGATTTAGCTGATGACTCTAAGTTGCCAGGTTTTGTAACTCTTCGTACTCTCAATTATCTCCGTGATGTTACAGTTGCTGCATATAAGTGCTTTGGTAAGCCAGGAATCACATCTGATAACTATCGGAATATGGTCACTGGTCTAGTAGGACTTGGTGTAATTCGTAATTCTAAGGGAGAAACTGAGAATAAAGATGTTACTAATGAGTTCTATACTGCAATTGCTAGTGTTGTTAATGAAATCGAGAAGATGAACAATTCTAAACTTCCTGCATATGAGAAGTTCTTTGTTCAGGCGATCGATGGAAAAACAAAATTAGAAGTATCAGACATGAATGCAATTATCAATAAGATCAAAGAGATGAAGAATGATCGTGACATTGATAATATTGAGCGACCTATTGATTCTTCACTTATCGGAAAGATGTGTGAGGCACTAAAGAGATCTGGCCGCGATGTTGCTGCAATCAAGTTTAATAAATCTTCTAAGATTTTGAATAATCAGATTACAGTAGAACAATTTAATGCAATTGCTAGTAATTGGACTTATATTGCTAACATGATGACTGAAATTGGTCGTCTGGTAAATGACTCTAAAAGAGGTTATAAGTCAGATGCTACTGATGTCATTAAGCAGGCAACAGAAGATCTTGGTAAATCTGGATTTAAACTCCGTGGTATTAGAAAACTTATTATCTTGGAGGATCCAGCAATGGGTAATATAATTCCAGAAATTAAGAGCTTCGAATAAGAATATGCCTCAGGGAATTTCCTTGGGGTATATAACTTCAAAGAGAAAAATATATGAGAACAAAACAAGAATTAGACATCATTAAAGGATTTATTGATAGCGCTTATAATCGTTTTGGTAACCTTTTAAAGGTCAATACAGATAAGAAGCTTGATTTACAGAATCCTGAATTTGGTTATTGTTATAAAGATACTATTCTTGATCATGGTCAGGAGAAGTATTTCTATAACATTGTCTGTGCAAAAATGGGTATTCCTAGGAGTGATTTTAGAATTATGATGCATGAATATGGTCATATTTATCTTGGTCACCTAGATGGTATTCACGAATTTTTGGATACACAAATTTGTAATGTATTCCGAGATCATCGTGGAGAACTCATTGAGCGAATTAATAAAGAATGTGGTATTGATTTTGCCGACAAGCTAATTGAGCGTGTAATTGATGATCCTATTCTCAATCACTCTCTTCATAATATTGCTATGGACATGGAGGTTAACTCAAAAGTTCTTAGTACAGAAGATGTAGAGGAAATGGAATCTGATATTACTAAAGTTCTTACGGAGTATCAGAAAGAAAAACTCGAGAAGATGAAGGTTGGGGCATCAGATGGGCTAAAAAAGCAAATTGATGATGCTATTAACCGTATGAAGAATGAAGCTGTAATTAAGCTTATTGTTCCATGTAGATACTATACTGCTCCGAATGTTCCTTTTGAAGATGAACTATCTTATCCAGAATACTTAATGCTTATCATTGAACATCTTGATCAATTTGTAAAGATGTTAGTTTCTATTAAAAATGGTGGAAATGGTGATACTAGTCAAGTAACTGCAGAAGATGTTCAGAAAGCTTTAGAAGACATGAAGAACGGTGGATCCGGCTCCGATATGGACTCTCTTGATGGTCTTATGCAACAAATGGGTATGTCTGATGGTGGAAGTAATCCTAGTCAACAATCCGGATCTGGCAATGGACAAGATGGAGTTCCTAATAGTATTGGACAACATGATCCTATGACAGGTGGCAAAGGCTCAGCGCAAGCACAGGATAGTCCTTATCAAGGTGTACGTGAAGATCCTACACTTAATGGTAATCAGGATAAGCCTGGTGGTTCTCATAAAGATCACTCTAGTCCTTCTAGAAAAGAAGCCGATGAAAAACGAGATTTAGGCGAAATTCAAAGTGGTGCTGGTCTTGGATGTGGCTCATCTGGAGGTCCTGGTGGTACTCGATTGGTTAAGGATACAGATGAAGTAGATGAGGCTATTGATGAAGTTATTAATAACCTTAAAAGCAAAGTAGTCAAGCGTGAAATGAGAAAAGATGTAATGTGGAATTACAATCGAGGAATTAATCGTAAAGTAATTGCTCCTTCCATCAAATCTAAAGTAACAATGAGCACTGAACCTAAGCTAGTATTCTTAATTGATATATCCGGTTCTATGGATACGTGCTTAATTGATCGAATCTTAACTACTATCTCAAAGAAGATGCGACACTTAGGAACTGGTCGTGGTCTTAAATATGATATTATTTCCTGGTCTACATGTCTTGGAGAGCATATTAAAGATATAGATCCTAGAAAGCCTATTACTCGAATCTCCTGTGGTGGTGGTACTAGAATGGCTCGTGGTATAGAGTATTTCAGAACGCACTATGATCCTAGTGCAACTCTTATCTTGATTTCGGATTTTGAAGATTATCTTGAAGAGTGGCATCAGCAGGAACTTAGGATGCCTGAATATACTATGTATGGTTTCAACTATGGTTATAGTAACTTTAATCAAGAATTCAAATACTTTAAAGTAAAGAACTTTAATAACGATCGTTATGGCAGAAGTTGGTAATAATATTATAAGTAGGGAGAAAATACATGACTTAGTTGCTGTATTCTATCAACCAACTTTTAAAACCTTCTATGTAAATTCTCAGGATGGCATTAATACCTGTAAACCAATAGGCGTTTTTGTCTCCTTAGGAATTACAACCTCTATGAGTGTATTAGAAAATATAAGAAGTATTATTGAGGGAAACAAGGAATATAAAGCAACACTGGTAGAAATTAGCTCTAAGCGAGAGAATGGTCAATTCATTAATACCATTTCCTCTTTAAATCCTGAACAATATCGATTAAGTGATCCTTGTCCAGACCTTATGGACAGAGATGCAGCATTGAAAGAGCTCGAGGATATAAAGGGACTTATGAATGTAGATACAGATTTGGAGACTTTAAAAACAATGGCACCAAGAGTATCGAGGCTTAAGTATTTGATTGATCGTTTGGATGAATCTAAGAGTTGGGATGCTCATAAGATTCAAAAGGAACCTGACCAAGGTTATCGAATTTATCATATGTACGTAAACTATGAGAAACGTGGTAACTTGGAATATAGAATTGGTATTTTAGTAAATGGAAAAGAGAACGCTAACCAAGTGGATTAGTGCTCTTGTCTTGGTGATTATCTTTGGTGTGGGATATTATCTCGGAATGAATCGAGGTTCTATCCCTGCCAAGGATAATAATTTAGACAGCCTAATTCAAAAAGAAAATCTTGTTATAGACTCATTAAAACAAGTCATTCAAGATAAAACTATTACTATCGATTCTCTTAAGCTTAGTTTAGAACAGACTAGAAAAGAGAAAAAAGCAAGAATAGAAAAAGTAAAAAACCTTGGGGCTAAAGAAAGTATAGCCTACCTAGAAGAAAAAATAAGAGAAGTTGATGATATTGATTCTCTTAAGTTTTTTTCATCTTCTGATAGTGATAGTTGTGTAATTATTTGTAAAGAAGAAATTCAAGCAATTAATGGAATTATCGAAGAAAAAGAAATCTTAGAAGAAGAAGTTATAAAAAGTGATAGCATAATCCTTGCTCAAGAGGAAAAAATAGAATCACTTGATACACTTGTTCAAACTATTCAAATAAGGGAAGAAAAAGAACTACAGTATTACGAAGAAAAAACAGACTCTCTTCAGAAGCAGGTGGTTAAAGAGAAAAGAAAAACTAACTTCTGGAAGGCTGGAACCGGTATTGGTGCTGTAGGTATGATTCTATTACTTATCTTATTATGAAAAAATTAATTATATTATTAATGACACTTCTACTAGTAGGCTGTGTAGTGCCAGAAAGAACTGTGATTGTTGAAAGAAGAGGGCCATATTATATATATTACTACCCTCATCATAGATACAATCATAGACTTCCACCACTGCGATATGATAGAAATCGTTATTAATTATGATCAAAATAAGCAGATGTATGGTGTTTATGAGCCTACCACAAACACATATATGCTATCTGCTAATTTAAGTGAAGCTCTTGTATATCTTGAAAAATTTTTAAAAGATTCCCAGATGATAACATCTAGTCTTTTAGATTGTACTGAAATCTCATATCACCTAGATTCCTATTCTATGAAGTCCATGATTGAGAGTAATGTAGCTCTAATGAAGAGGCTTAGTGGTGCTCCTTCAGGATTTACTGTATCTCAACAACGATTTGGTGGAACTTCAAACCTGCCTAATAAAAATAATAATAGTAATAAAGGATTTAGTAATAAGGGAAGAAGTACGTTTTCAAACTCAGGATTCAAGAGTTCTTATAAAAAGTTTGGAAATAAATGAAAAACCTTAAAATTTACACATCATTTGTATCACCTATTACTTTTAAGAGCATTTGTGATAGTAATATCCTGCCAATTTTTATTATCAAAAGTATAAAAAACTCTTCACTAATAGGTGGTTTCGAAGGTACAGCAATACATTTTAAACAGCTTGCGCCTAGCACAGAGTTATTCAGACAAAGACGTGACGGATCCATTGATTTTTCTGAATTTTCAAAAAGATATATTATAGAAATGTCTCAGGTGAATTTACCTGAAGTATTAGAAACTATATCATATCTTACTGATTTATGTAATACAGATAAAGTTGTTCTTCTAAGTTATGGATCTGACCCAACAAAATGTCATAGATCATTATTAGGAGAAATACTAAATCAATCTGGATTACTACAAAATAAAATAACAGAATTAATAGTATGAAGATAACGAGGGAGGAACAAATTCAAAAAGTTACACAAAAACAATTAGAAGATTGGGGATTATGCCCTTTTTCTATCATATGTACTTTTGAATTAATGGATGGTTCTGGCCTTCTCGCTATCACTTTTTACCTTAAGGAAGATGTAGAAGAGTTTCTTGACAAGCTTGATTATAAAAGTCAATGCGATAAAACAGGTTTTCATGTCATAGAGGAAACTAATACTATAATTCTAACAGGTATACCACTAATTAACTTATATGCTAATATATCATGATAGAAGATATTTTTAGAGAATTTATTAACCTCGGTTATAAATCAGGAACACTACCTTCAAAAGATCGAGATATTCATGTAAAAGATCTTATTATTATGAGAATTGGAAATTCTTACCTAAAAATACTCTACTTATTTAATGGTTCTTGTTTAAATATTCCTTGGTCTTGGATAGATCTTTTTTCAAGTTTAAATACCTGGGGAGGAGATAGAATTTTATTCCAATGTCAGGAAGAAAGAGAGAATCCTATTGCTAATTTTATAGAGGATTTTATTAATATTGCAGCATCAACAAGTTGTAGTAGAGTTAGCTCCGAATTCTTAGATTGGATGAGTGATGCTTGCGAAATAGGAACAAGGGTTTTCAAAGATTGGTGTATAAGAGAAGGATTTTTTGAAGTTGAGAAAAAACTAGGACCATTTGAATTTGTGTCTATTGATAAAAATTTAGAGATATGAAGGAAATAAATATTTATACTGATGGCTCTCACCTTGACAAACAAAATAATGGACGTCTTGGGTGTGGAGGTATAATGGTATATGATGGAAAGATTATTAACAAGTTTAGTATTGAACTTAAACCAGATTGGTTAAAAAAGAATATAGGTACTGATCAAGTTAGTAATCCAACAGCTGAAATGATTGGTGTCTTAATGGCTCTTCAACAATTTGATATCCCTGCTGATGCTAAGGTTATAATCCGTGCTGATTATATAGGAGTTAAAGCCTGGATGTCAGGTACATGGAATACAAAAGAACCTTATGTAAAAAAATCTAAAGAACTTATTCAAAACGAAATCAAAACTAAAAACTTGACTGGACGAATAAGATTCGAATGGGTAAAAGGGCATCAACCAAAATATAAAGCTGATGAACATGCTAAGTGGAATGATATAGTAGATCTACTTGCTAAAGGACAATCAATATAATGGCTACAAAACGATTACCGACAAATATTCCAAGTGGAGAAGTTGATATTAATAAAGTCATTGGTGCAACTGTAAGATTAGTAAGTGCCTGTCAATCTCAAGGATGGATAGAAAATGTTGATCAAAAAACTTATACTATTAAAGATATTTTGTTTCGAGTTAGTATAGATGGGAAAACATTTACTATTATAAAACTTGAAGGACTTGACGACAAAACATTCACTTGGAAGGATATAGAATTTATTAGTCTAAACAATGAGTAAGACAGTAAAAAAGGTTAAAGATATGAAAGTTGGTGGAAAAGGTGGAAAAAGAAATACTAAAGCCTTTACTGAATTCATATATAGACCAAAACCAACAAGCGAATCTGATTATACTTTAGATTCTGATACCCTTGAGTAAAATGGAAGAATTAATTGAAACAACTGGTATCTCTAGTTTCAATGCTGGAGAAAAACTATCTTCATCAAAGTTAAATAAGCTTAATACAACTATTAATGAGGTAGTAGGAGTTGTAAATAGAGACCTTCTAAAAGGAACTATTAACCTAAATAAAGAACTTGGTGATTCAAGCACAACTTGGACACTAAAACAGGTGATTAGGGAAATTCCTTTAAATAGAAGGGCAATTGGTCTAAGTGTTACTTTCTTAGAAGATAATAGTGGTACACCTGCTTGGATAACTTATACATTCCTTGGAGAAAGTCTAGAGGATATTGATTGGTATGATGAGTTAAAGTGGCAATGTGGGGAATTTGATATTATTGATGGAGGAGAGTGGTAATGACTTGGAATAACTCTGATGGATATGTAGAATATAAACAAGCTTTGAACTACCTAGAGAATAGTTTAGGTATTACTAAGTTTAATTTTGTTCTACGTCAAGAATTAGCACCATACATAACTAGAATTCTACAATATATTAATAAAAACTTAATCGTTCTTGGAGACGATGTAAGCATGATTGACAAACTCCAAGAAGTATTTAATACTTTTGACTATGGGGCAAACCTGATTATTGGGTTAGATACAGAAATATTAGCAGATGAAGTAGGTGTTCTAGAAGAAGGTGAAGGAGATATTGAATATGAACAAGATAGATTTGTATTTTCTTGGTCAAATATTCTAACTTCTTTAGTAGAAAGATTAAAACTTCAATATGCAAGTCTTTTATATCAAGCCCCGGAACAAGGATGTGGATGTAGTTGTGCAAATGGCGAAACATGGAAAGATTTTGAATCTTATTCCAGTGGTATTTGGCCCGAAGATGAAGAATATAGTACTTATGATTTTGAAGGGGTAAAAACAAACCCTTACACATCAACAAGTGGATGCTCATGTGGAGGTCAACGAATGAAAAATTCATATAATAATAATTAAAGAAAATGAGTAAAATTAAAAAATTTGATTCAACTGACCAGTATCAAAAATATCGTAATACTGATGGTTGGGCATATCCGGCTGTTAATATAGTAAGTAATGGTATAGAAACACAAATGCACTATAATAATGAGCTGAGGATGAGATGGAGTACTACTGATGCTACTATAGTTCCTACTTTTTCAGGCGATGTTAGTTTAGCTGATTTTAAAACTTGGGTAGATAATGCTTCTTATCCATGTGAAATTAAGAAAGATGGTACTGACTTTGCTTATATTAAAAGATCATCTGGTTCTAATGTTGCAGATTGGACTCTTAGAAGTGATGATAGTGCTAGCCATTATAATACTTCTGATAAAACTGATTATCTCCAAATGACTGAAATAGAGAATGTTAATGTAGGTCTTTTTGAGAATACAGTAGAACATTGGCAGGAGGTACGTTTTAATTTTGATAAAGGATGTCCAGAAGGTTTCCATAAGTGGTTTGCTCACCCATATTGGAATGCATCTAGAGGAAGGTATACTAAGCTAATTGGACGATATAATAGTACACCTGCAGGAACAAATACATCAGATACTTCTGCTGGTATAAACTGTGCTTTTGGTCTATCTCTTGGTGGTACTAAGTACGATAATTATACTCTAGGTAACTGGACTGCAAATCTTCTCTTAGCTGCTACAAAAGCTACAAATGCTAATCTTTTAGAGGAAACTTATTGGGAACATGTAGTACTCTCTTACATATTTAGTGCATATTATGAAACATTTAATCATCAAAGTATATTCCGTGGACATGCCGGTGATTACAATACTGCTGAAACTCCTAGCAATCCAACTGGTTCTGGTGCAGGTGCTGGATTAAATGGACATACTGATAGCTTATTAACACCTCATGGGACAAAAGTTTCTAATCCAAGTACTACTGATGGTGGATATAGATTTATGCATATTGAGAATGCAATTCACGGTCAACAGTTTCTTTGGGGAGCTGGATGGACTGGAAATGATGGTAAGTATTATATGACTTATGATGATATTAAAGCTAATGCCTCTACTTCCCTTACTGAGTCTAATGCAGATGTAGTAGGAACTTATTCAACAAGATTAAGTAACTCCTATTTTGGGAATGCTGATCTTTGGGGTGTTCCAACAAATACGAGCGGTGGTAGTTCTTCTACTCGTTACTGTGATGCTGCTTGGTCCGGTACGGGGTCTGACTATTTAGCTTATCTTGGTGGTCAATCGCAAACCATTACTGCTGCTGGTGGCTTTAATCGGCGCTTCCAGGAAGACGACGTAATTTTCACCACCTGGTATCGTCGTGGTCGCTCTACTATGAATAGATGATCCTGGACTTGAAGAGGACAGAAGTAAATTAATTGTACTTCAGAAACTCTCTAAATTCTTATATATGTAATGTAAAGAGAAAATAATTAAGAACAATCCTACCGTACACTGATTATAATTCTTTTTACATTCTTTTTTATCAACGAAAAAGGTTCATCTCTACGGCTTTTCCTTATTTTATCATCGCAAGATCGATAATAGTTTTTAATACCAATGGTGGTAACTCGAACAATGGGTTTGCTCATTGGTGGATTTGCTCAATTCTTCCTCAACACCAATACTGATTAAATTATAATTTATTTTAAACTTAGTAAAAAAAATAAAAAAGTAAAAGGATATGAATCTTGCAGCAAAATCTAGCAAATAAACTTAGGAAGCAATAAAAAAAATAGTAGAGTAAGTAAGCCCTTACACATCAACAAGTGGATGCTCATGTGGGGGATCAACGAATGAAAAATTCATACAATAACTAAAGAAAATGAGTAAAATTAAAAAATTTGATTCAACTGACCAGTATCAAAAATATCGCGATACTGACGGTTGGGCATATCCAGCTATTAATGTAATAAGTAATGGTATAGAAACACAAACACATTATAATAATGAGCTGAGGATGAGATGGAGTACTACTGATGCTACTATAGTTCCTACTTTTTCAGGCGATATTAGTTTAGCTGATTTTAAAACTTGGGTAGATAATGCTTCTTACCCGTGTGAAATTAAAAAAGATGGTACTGATTTTGCTTATATTAAAAGATCAACTGGATCTAATGTTGCGGATTGGACTCTTAGAAGTGATGATAGTAACAGTCATTATAATACTTCTGATAAAACTAATTATCTCCAAATGACTGAAATAGAGAATATTAATGTAGGTCTTTTTGAGAATACAGCAGAGCATTGGCAAGAAGTACGCTTTAATTTTGATAAAGGTTGTCCAGAAGGTTTTCATAAGTGGTTTGCTCACCCATATTGGAATGAAGAACGCGGGTGTTATACTAAGCTTATTGGACGATATAATAGTACACCTGCAGGAACAAATACATCAGATACTGCTGCTGGTATAAATTGTGCTTTTGGTCTATCTCAGGGTGGTACTAAGAGCAATAATTATACTCTAGGTTTCTGGTCTGCAAATACACTCTTAGCTGCTACAAAAGCTACGAATGAGAATCTTTTAGAGGAAACTTATTGGGAACATGTAGTACTCTCTTACATATTTAGTGCATATTATGAAACATTTAATCATCAGAGTATATTCTATGGACATGCCACTGATTACAATACTGCTGAAACTCCTAGCAATCCAACTGGTTCTGGTGCAGGAGCTGGATTAAATGGACATACTGATAGCTTATTAACACCTCATGGGACAAAAGTTTCTAATCCAAGTTCTACTGATGGTGGATATAGGTTTATGCACATTGAGAATGCTATTCATGGTCAGCAGTGGATTTGGGGAGCTGGATGGGTTGGAAATAGTGGCAAGTATTATATGACTTATGATGATATTAAAGCTAATGAATCTGCTACCCTCACTGAGTCTAATGCAGATGTAGTGGGAACTTATCCAACAACATTAAGTGGCCAGTATTTTGGAAATGCTGATCTTTGGTGTGTTCCGACTAATAAGAGTGGAGGTAGTTCTTCTACTCGTTATTGTGATGATGGTTGGTCCGCTGCGGGGACTGGTCGTGTAGCTTACCTTGGTGGTTCCGCGAACAGCGGGGCGGGCTGTGGCGGCTTTGCTCGGAGCTTCTACTACGACGCTACTATGGACCTCTGGGGTCATCGTGGTCGCCCTACTATGAATAGATGATCCTAGACTTGAAGAGGACAGAAGTGAATTAATTGTACTACGGAAACTCCCTAAATTCTTATATATGTAATGTAAAGAGAAAATAATTAAGAACAATCCTACCGTACCCTGATTATAATTCTCTTTACATTCTTTTTTATCAACGAAAATGAATAATAATATTAGAAAATTTGATTCAACTACTCAGTATCAAAAATATCGTGATACTGATGGTTGGGCATATCCAGCTGTTAATGTAATAAGTAATGGTATAGAAATACAAACACATTATAATAACGAGCTAGGAATGAGATGGAGTACTACTGATACTAAGATAGTTCCTACTTTTTTAGGTGAAGTTAGCTTATCTGATTTTAAAACTTGGGTAGATAATGCTTCTTATCCATGTGAAATTAAGAAAGATGGTACTGACTTTGCTTATATTAAAAGATCAACTGGTTCTAATATTGCAGATTGGACTCTTAGAAGTGATGATAGTAACAGTCATTATAATACCTCTGATAAAACTGATTATCTTCAAATGACTGAAATAGAGAATGTTAATGTAGGTCTTTTTGAGAATACAGTAGAACATTGGCAGGAAGTACGTTTTAATTTTGATAAAGGTTGTCCAGAAGGTTTTCATAAGTGGTTTGCTCATCCATATTGGAACGAAGAACGTGGATGTTATACAAAACTTATTGGTAGATATAATAGTACCCCTGCTGGAACAAAGACATCAAATACTGCTGCAGGTATAAATTGTGCCTTTGGTCTATCTCTAGGTGGTACTAAGTACAATAATTATACCCTAGGTAACTGGTCTGCAAATACCCTCTTAGCAGCTACAAAAGCTACAAATGCTAATCTTTTAGAGGAAACTTATTGGGAACATGTAGTACTCTCTTACATATTTAGTGCATATTATGAAACATTTAATCATCAGAGTATATTCTATGGACATGCCACTGATTACAATATTGCTGAAAATCCTAACAGTCCAACCGGTGCAGGCGCAGGTGCTGGATTAAATGGACATACTGATAGCTTATTAACACCCCATGGGACAACAGTTTCTAATCCAAGTACTACTGATGGTGGATATAGATTTATGCATATTGAAAACGCAATTCACGGTCAGCAGTGGATTTGGGGAGCTGGATGGGTTGGAAATAATGGTAAGTATTATATGACTTATGATGATATTAAAGCTAATGCATCTGCTACCCTCACTAAGTCTAATGCAGATGTAATAGGAACTTATTCAACGACATTAAATGGCCAGTATTTTGGAACTGCTGATCTTTGGTGTGTTCCTACTAATGCGAGTGGTGGTAGTTCTTCTACTCGTTATTGTGACGCTGCTTGGTCCAATAAGGGGACTGGTCGCGTAGCTTGGCTGGGTGAGGACGCGGGCGGTGGTGGTTGTAATGGTGGTTTTGCTCGGGTCTTCCTCTACGCTGCTGGTCCCGCCTACTGGGTTTGGCGTGGGCGCTCTACTATGAATAGATGATCCTAGACTTGAAGAGGACAGAAGTGAATTAATTGTACTACGGAAACTCCCTAAATTCTTATATATGTAATGTAAAGAGAAAATAATTAAGAACAATCCTACCGTACCCTGATTATAATTCTCTTTACATTCTTTTTTATCAACGAAAAAGGTTCATCTCTACGGCTTTTCCTTGGTGATAACTTGAACAACAGGTCTGCTGCTGGTGGTTTTGCTAGACTCTTCTTCCTCAACGCTGGTCCCTCCTACTGGAATAGGCATGGGCGCAATACTGATTAAATTATAATTTATTTTAAACTTAGTGAAAGGATATGAATCTTGCAGCAAAATCTAGCAAATAAACTTAGGAAGCAATAAAAAAAATAGTAGAGTAAGTAAGCCCTTACACATCAACAAGTGGATGCTCATGTGGGGGATCAACGAATGAAAAATTCATACAATAATAATTAAAGAGAATGAGTAATTATATTAAAAAATTTGATTCAACTACTCAGTATCAAAAATATCGTGATACTGACGGTTGGGAATATCCTGCTATTAATATAGTAAGTAATGGCATAGAAACACAAACACATTATAATAATGAGCTGAGAATGAGGTGGAGTACTACTGATTCTACTATAGTTCCTACTTTTTCGGGTGAAGTTAGTTTATCTGATTTTAAAACCTGGGTAGATAATGCCTCTTATCCATGTGAAATTAAAAAAGATGGTACTGATTTTGCTTATATTAAAAGATCAACTGGCTCTAATGTTGCAGATTGGACTCTTAGAGATGATGATAGTAACAGTCATTATAATACTTCTGATAAAACTGATTATCTCCAAATGACTGAAATAGAGAATATTAATGTAGGTCTTTTTGAGAATACAGCAGAAGGTTGGCAAGAAGTACGTTTTAATTTTGATAAAGGATGCCCAGAGGGTTTTCATAAGTGGTTTGCTCATCCATATTGGAACGAAGAGCGTGGATGTTATACAAAACTTATTGGACGATATAATAGTACACCCGCAGGAACAAGTACATCAGATACTGCTGCTGGTATAAACTGTGCTTTTGGTCTATCTCTGGGTGGTACTAAGTACGATAATTATACTCTAGGTTTCTGGTCTGCAGATACACTCTTTTACGCTACACAAGCTACCAATCTTTTAGAGGAAACTTATTGGGAACATGTAGTACTTTCTTACATATTTAGTGCATATTATGGAACATTTGATCATCAGAGTATATTCCGTGGACATGCTACTGATTTCAATACTGCTGAGACTCCTAGCAATCCAACTGGTTCTGGTGCAGGAGCTGGATTAAATGGACATACTGATAGTTTATTAACACCTCACGGGACAAAAGTTTCTAAGCCTAGTACTACTAATGGTGGATATAGGTTTATGCATATTGAGAATGCAATTCATGGTCAGCAGTGGATTTGGGGAGCTGGATGGACTGGAAATGATGGTAAGTATTATATGACCTATGATGATATTACAGCTAATGCCTCTACTACCCTTACTGAGTCCGATGCAGATGTAGTGGGAACTTATCCAAAAACATCAAGTGGTAACTATTTTGGGAATGCTGATCTCTGGTGTGTTCCAACAAATACAAGCGGTGGTAGTTCCTCTACCCGTTATTGTGACAGTGTTCTTAGCAGGACAGGGGATGGTCATGTAGCTTATCTTGGTGGTGACGCGCTTAGCGCGAATGGCTGTGGCGGCTTTTCTCGGGACTTCCGCAATGACGCTGCTCACTCCTACCGGTATCGGCGTGGTCGCCCTACTATGAATAGATGATCCTAGACTTGAAGAGGACAGAAATATATAGGTACGATGAAAACAGCTGGATCATCTTTATATAAACCTATAAGGATACATCATTTTGAATTTATCCCTTCTAAGAAATATGAAGGAAAGGAATGTTTGATAGCTCAAACTTCTGTAATAAAGAAGGATGAAAGAATAGAAAATGTATTACTAGCTACAGAATCATATAAAATAGTGGATACGATAAAAGAATCAATGAAGAATAATGTTAATCTTCCATATGATACTAAGATTATTAGGGGCAGGAAGGGAAATTTTAAACTAGCATCCCTCAGTAATCTAAACTAGAATCATTATCAGATCCTACAAAACAGGGAGAGACACCATTCGACAACCTTAATAATGAAACTAAAATTAAATAAATATGGAAAAAGACAATATTTTAGAAAACAGAACTTCACCTGATTATATAATTGAGGATCCTGCATTTTATGCGGCTGGTATATTAGATATAACTGAATTTCTATTTGTTGAAATGATTGATCTTTTAAAATTAGAAGACCGATGCTTTGGAATAGTAAAGTCATATATTCATAGCATACGCGGAGCTTATTTAAAAGTTAATCAACAAGTAGCAGAGGAAGATATTGAAATATATGACAGACTCCTCTTTTTATATAAGCCTCTTATCATTCGAGAGTTTAAACGATTGAAGAATAAACATCTTAGCCCAGCTGATGCATGTATTACAATTCTTCATCGTTTATTAGAGATTATATCGGACATTCCTAATTTTGAATTCAAAGCTGAACATAAGACTATAAAAAAAGTTATTGGAAAGCTTTGGGATAATATTAGAAATAATGCAAAAAAGGACCCTCTTTATCACTTCTCAGAACTAATTAGAGATAGTATGAAGGATGGTATTGTTGGTAAGTATCCATTAACTCAAATTAATCTTAAAGATGTAGATAGGGTTAATCCAGTTTTGAAAAATCCTGGAGAGAGAATGAAAGAAGAAAATAACAAAGTAATGGAAATTAAACTAGTATGATTAGAAAATCTTTGCAAGCACTAATCATTGGGGATAATGATCTTGAATGTAAGTGTAAAAAAGAAAATCTAAGTCTAGAGGACTTAAACCTGACTCACGTTGGGTTTATTTCTTCCGACTTAGAAAAATATGATTTAGTTATTTATAAAGGATCTAAAGGAACTAAAATTTTGAAAATAAAAAACCTAGAATAGTAATCACTACTACGCTAGGTTCTTTTTTTATTGCTCCTTTTTATTAATACTCAATCAGACAGGACTTAATTCTAAATCTGTCCTCTGAAATATCCTCAGCTTCCCAAACTTCTACATCTGGCTCAATGTCCTTATAAAACATGATCTGATCGTATTGGAAAATATTTCCTTGTTTGCCTTCGACCTCAAATTCATTAATGAGATATAACAAACATTGTTCCGCCGACTTGATATTAATACCAGTTGCGTCTATGCCAAAAGATGTCTGAATACGGAAAGATATTTTCCACATTAACATGATATCTTCAATCTTGACATTTATTTTTCCATCAATTTCAGAACTTGTGTTTATCATCGGAATTACATTTCCGTTTTCATTCAGCTCTCTTCTAAAATCAGCTACGCATCTAGTTAATACCCAGTTATCCTTTTCTTCTATCAACCTGCCAGTTTCCTCATCTTTACGACGATACTGGTTGATGATATTACGTGGGACTTTTCCTAACATAAAATGTCTTTCATGTTTTGGATCATCGTCGTATTCGTAACTTACTACAAAATATGCCTCTAATACACCAAAAGGCTTTTTTGAAAACTTTACATAAGAACTCCACATATGTTCTGTGGCATTCTTTAAAGAATTTATAAAGTCTCCAATTCGTGGTGCATTATAGTTTCCTCTACTAAAAGCGGGCAACTCTAGAAATATTTCCAGATCCTTGATGTTCTGTCTTACATGAACTAGATGAGAGTCTTTTGCTAATGCCTTGTCCAGGTTAAGCCTGTCACATTCCAATTTAGGGTTAGTTCTGAGTGCAGTAAGCAAATCAATGACAAAATCGCCAGAACCAGAGTTAATCACTGGTTGTCCAGGAACTAAATCCTCCGTGATGCCCTGACGTTCTTTCTCTTCTTCTAATTTTTCCTCTTGTTCATCAATACGTTTCATTTGTTTATCGAAACTTTTTTTGATGACCCATGCTGCGAGTATACCACCACCTATGACGGCAATACCCTCAAAAATTGTTTTTAGCTTCATTTTGTCAAATTCAGAAATTCGTTAATATTTATTCTATTTGTTTAAAGTCAAATGCGCACCAACTCTTAGTGCCCATTTCGACCGAAGTTATTATTGAAGGGTCGACCACCACGTCCTCCATTTCCTCTCCTATCTTCAGAGGTAGGTTCTCCACGAAGAGCGGCAGTAAAGTTGTCCCAACAATTTTTTACCACTAATATTCCAGCGAAGCCCATACCAATTGTAATTACTGGTTTCATAAATGCTTGCTGAAACTGACTACATCTACTGTGGGGATTTTTTACTTCATTTGATTTTTTGAATAATCCCGACAAATCGCTTAATTTAATGTCCATGTTTAATATCTCGTTTTAATTTTCCAATTTTTTTATCATTATGCCCGACCCACGGACAGATAATCCAGCCCAGGAGAATTAATCCCGAACCAGCTACTACTAATTTTAATCCCAGTGAGCCGAACGTATTTGATGTTGCAAAAAGTTTTTTATTAAACTTTTCTAATCTTTTTAATTCCTTTTCTGTATTCATATTTCTATTCTGTTATTTTTATTTGTTTCAATTATAAGGTTTTTAATACTATTCAACGCTGTTGGCTTAATATGCTATTTATAGATGCCAACACATCTTTTAAGACCGTTACGTTACTAAAAGAAGTAATAGGGGAGATCTACTTGACTTTTCGAGACCTCCACCTATCACCATGAAGCTAAATTTACGGTCTTGTTTTTACATTCTTCTTTTTCTTCATAACCTGAATAATAAAAAAGGTATAGAGTACTTTCGATACCCTACACCTCTTGGACAGCGGAATTCTGAATTTGCTATTCTGTTGGGCTCTCGAACCCATCAGTGTTATCCTTCTTGCCGTATTTCTCTTTGGCCTCATCATACTTTGTGGCTACCCACTGAGCTGCCTGATTACCATACTTAGTTCCTACGACTGCGCCAGCTACAAATGCCAGCACTCCGGTTATAATTGTCTTTTTCATATTCGTTGTCCTTTCTTTAATGTTTGTTGTTGAACTTTGGATTCGGACGGTGGTTCCATCCATTTCCGTTGTTGTTGCTACGCACTTCGCTGTTTGCGTTTGTAGCTTCTGAGAAATCTGCATCTACCTCTACCTCACAGGGCTCAGCAGTCTTCTTCTTGAACAGGCCTCCACAGAAACCTGCCAACTTGTTCCAACTTGTCTTTACGACGTTCTTAGTCTCTTCCGGCTTTGCGATTGCGATGCCGACTACTACACCTGCTCCAACGAGCACTGCAGTCTTAAGTGCCTTCTTAAGGCCACTTTTTTTCTTGTTTTCTTCTTGTGCCATAATTTAGCTTTTAAAATGTTAATAAAATTTTTCTGTTATTCATTTTGTTTCTATTGAAAAAGTTGTTTGAATAATTTCTTATTCATTCTACATATATAAGGCTTTGACCACTTTTTTGAGCGGTCAAGAAAACAGGAGACTCTTCAACACTAAAACTAGTATAAAATACCTGTTTGAATGTCAAAGAATCTCTATTTTCATATATAAGAGTTTGAGACCTTTTCTAACCGATAATAAATTTATCCCCGTCTAACCACATATTTCTGTAATAATTTTTACGTAGCTCTCTAATAGCTTGTTTAAACTCTTGTAACCTATCTATAGATAACGTAAGTTTAAGTGCTAAACCACTCTTAGAAACTAAGTATTCCCTTAGATCTTTTCTTGGAGTTGATATTGAGAACCAATTTCTATTTAATGGGGTATATAAATCCTGTGCTTCCGCTGAATTAAGATCTATAGTACAACCACTACACTCTCTTGACGGAAATCCTAAAACCCCTAATAAAGCTTTTACTTCTTGCTGAGCCTCTCTGCTCCTAACTGATATAATATATTTGCAAAGGTTCACATTATGTGAATTTTCTATAGCCCTAAATTCATCCTCTTCTAGGTTAGTGTCTTCGTAATTTAAATTTGGATATACGGTTATAATACTAAATTCTTCTTGTTCTCCAGCCTTGATTTCATCAAGATACAAATAATTCTTAATTTTTTCAATCATAACAAATATAAGGATTATAGTCTAGTTGAAGTAAACACAAAATTATATAATGGTTCAGGATCTAATTTAGATTTAATAAAATTAATTTTATTCTCTAGATTCGTAATTTTAATGCCACGACGAATTTCTTCAAGAATACACCTTAACTCATTAAGCTGATCTTCCTCGGTAGTAATCTTTCCAAAAGTATTCTTAATAATAGAATCTACCTCTTCTTTAGTAAGATTAAGAACTTCTTTGGCGAGATCTAATTCAGTAAAGAAATTTATAATACTACTACACTTGGACACGATCAACTTAAGAGAATTTTTCTGATATGATTCGGTTTTTAGTGGCTCTAACTCTTTTTCAAGTCTTCTTAAACTATCTACTATTATATTTTTATCTTCCATAACAAATATAAGGAAGAGACCTAACTCCTCACATAGAGTAAATTAAATCCCTTCAAATATATACTAACTTCAATAGATTGAATTCGATTTCCCTCTAAGTCAATATAATTGTCAATATTAACACCAACCATTTTATTTTTAGTTGTAAGAAAACGAAGAGCAATCTCTAAATACGATCTTATTTCCTCAGAATGACTCCCAACAATCCTATCAAGTAAAGTATCAGTGTTGTTAATTTTTATGCCACTTTGATGACTAAGAACTTTCTTGAAATAAGAGTAAAGAACTCTTTCATGAGATCGTCTACAACTCCTCCTCAATTTCATCAATTTCTTCTTCGATATAATCATAACATATTATATTTTCGTCCTCATCATAAAACATTACTTCATTTCCATTCTCTAGTATGTCGTAAATTGTTTGTATAGCTGAAGGTTCAAGATCCTCTTCCTTAAGAATCCGTATATTATCCATTCCCTTGCCACACTTAAAATAAACTCCATTTTCTTCTAGACGAACGTTAAATATATCCTCATTAGTACCATTCTTTAAAGGAACAATACATTCATCTAGGATATAAGCCTCTTTACTTTCAATAGACTCTAAAAACTCTTTAATTCTTTTTGACATAAAAGTGATTTATAACTTTTTCTGATATTTCCTTCATAAAATCAATTCTAGTAGTACTATCCCACATTGTCCACTTATCTTGTAAGAATTTTACAATGGACCACATCGCTCTAGTCTCTATAATCTGCTTTAAGTTTCCAGAATCAGATAAAATATCCTTTTGGACATCTTCTTGTATATCTGAAACTACGTAGTTAAATACATCTTCTTTTTTTCATTATTCTAGTTCTTTCCACTTTTCTTCTGGATAAGTATTATGTAACTTATCTAACCACCACTTCGTCTTTATTTTTACCTTTGGCATTCTCTGACCCTTCATTAATGTTGAACGTCTTGCTACAACTCCTTCTTTTACCTCAGGATATTTACACTCAAGTTTGGTCCAATCATTTTCTTGAATTTCTTTTATAAAATCTTGATTTAAAGGACCACGATAAATTAAAGTTGGAGTCGGAATTCTAGGGTCTTTACAAAAGAGATCATAAAATGGTTGTGGCTCAATATATCCTTTCTTCTGCATAAAAAGATCAATAAGAGCCAAAGTCATCTCATCTCCCTCTTGATGAAATCCAGCAAAAGAATTTGGACCATACCATTCAAAGAAAAAATCAATCTCCTTTACTCCATTAAATAATCGATGCTTACCTCTATTTTGAGCAATAATTTCTTTCAAAGGATCTTCTAGATAAGTCTTAAAATATTGAACAGCAGAGCCAAAAACTTCACTAGTTTCATCTACTAAGCACTTTCTGCTATGAAAACCAGAGAATACTTTTTGATTAGGGTTATACTTTACTCCAAAATTCTGTCCATCTAATTTATTAAAAGCCCAGACCTGTTCCCCTAAAAGAGTACCATTATCCTGGATTCTTATTATACTATCATACTTTCTCATCCTTTTTCCAAGATATTATAATTGTATCAGAATTATTATCCTTTTTAATTATATAACCAAGATTCTTTAGCCTATCTTGAAGTTCTATATAAGAACATAAATAGTGGTAAGCTCGATTATCATTAAAATCGGAGATAAAAATACTAGTTTCACCTACTTCAATAGCTTTAGAAATCTTTTCCTTAACTAAATCCTCAGCTATTTTTCTCTGTGATTGTATACTGAGATCAAAAGCTTTATCTGCAGATATTATTTCATCCATAATTTCTTCTTTCATACATTTTTAAGGATTTCATTGAGAGGACCTGAAGTGCAAGGGTAAAATTTTCCTATTTTTTCGCGCCTAGGTGACCTCTGAGTTTAGATTCCACCCCTAATACGACCTCAACAAACTCGGTCGTTGTCGGGGTTTCATCTTTAATTAAGCTCTTGTATAAGACCTAGGAGTAAATTGTGATATTGACCGAACGAAACGAAGTGAAGTGAGGGAATAAGATTTTCCTATTTTCCTATTTTCTAACACTTATATTAGTAAAAACCCAAAATTTGCGCAACTTTTAGGAAAATTTTGCTCTTATTTTCATCTATAAGCCTTATAAAAGAAGGGTAAACCTAGGCTAAAATTTAAAAGAAATATAACATGAATATAACAAAAATTAACGTCCCACCTGGTATTAGGTATATATCGGATTGGAAAGAATTTAAATTACCTAACTTTCCACACATACTAGACAAACAAATTCCTGGTTGTGGGTTCACGGAGTGGAGCCTCACTAATAATGAAGACACTGTATTATGTTCTCCTAGAAAAATACTTCTTCAAAATAAGAATGATCAACACCTAGGAGACGTATATTATTTGGTTAATGACTATGAACAGATTATAGATAGTGGGAAGGATTTGACTAAAATTAATAAGAAGATAAAGAAGGAAGAGATAGATGACGATGAGATTAAAAAACTTAAAGCAGAATTTTATTTAAGACAAGAATACTCGCTTTCTTCTTATATTTCTTTTAGAAAATCAACAAATCAACCTTGTAAAATCTTAGTAACCTATGATAGTTTTCACATTATCAAAAGTATATTAGGTAATAAAGGTATATTACAAGATTTTAGAATCATAGTTGATGAGTTTCAATCAATATTTGTTGATTCACGCTTCAAGTCTAGTACTGAACTAGATTTTGTTAATCAATTACAGGACTTACAGAGGGTATGTTTCGTCTCAGCAACACCAATGATGGAAGAGTATTTAGTGCAGATTGAAAATTTTAAAAATTTGCCTTATTATAGTCTTGATTGGAATAAACTACAGGAAGGTAGAGTTATAAAACCAGATTTAATTGTAAGAAGTAGTAAGTCTGTTTTTACTACAGCTAAAAGTATTATTGAGTCTTATAAGTCCGGTCAATATGAAAAAGCTTATCGTATTGGTTCTAATGGTAAAGCGGAATGTGTAGAAAGTAAAGAAGCAGTGTTTTATGTCAATTCCGTTAATAATATTCTCTCTATTATAAAGAGAAATTCTCTTAGTCCAGATGAATGTAATATTCTTTGTGCTAATACATCAGAGAATATAACAAAGATAAAGAAGAAATTAGGTAAAAACTTTTTTATTGGTAAAGTACCTCTTAAAGGAGAACAACACAAGACATTTACTTTTTGCACTAGAACTGTATACCTTGGAGCTGATTTTTACTCCACCAACGCAAGAAGTTTTATTATTAGTGATGCAAACATAGATACTCTTGCTGTTGATATTTCCCTAGACTTGCCACAGATTTTAGGTAGACAGAGATTAATAGAAAACCCGTGGAAGAATAAAGCCAATTTCTATTATAAGCCGACAGCTCAAGCAAAACTTACTTCAAAAGATAAGTTTGATGCTATAATAAAAAAGAAAGAAAATAGAACCCAGGACTTACTGAATGCTTATCAAGATACTAGAGCGAGCTCTAAAGATTCATTAGTTGATACATATGATACCGTAGCTAAACTTTTAAACTATAGAGATGATTATGTAGCTGTAAATAAAAGATATGACTCAGTCTTACAGACTTGGATACAAACTCCAGTAAGGAATAATTTAGTTATTATTGCGGAGAGAAGAGCTTTTGACATACAACAGATAGATTACAAAGACCGTTTTAGTGTCTTTAATACGATAGAACAGAATTCTATTTTGTCTGGAGTTGATATTATTGCAAAACAATTCCTAGAAAAGTATGAAAGGCAAAATAATCTATATGAAAAATTAAAATTTTTATGTACTTGTGGTATTTCAGATAATATCATCAAAACATTTATTCTCCCAAATATAACAGAGAAACATTTTAGTGAATATTATCTTATTATAGGGCCAGATAGGATACGTTCTCTTGGGTACAACATTAATAGATTAAATAAAGAGTTAAACATAGTCACATTCAATCAGTTAACTCTTAGTGATGAGATAGTTAAATTATTTTCAGTTGGTGATAAGTTGCCAAAAAATAAAATAAAAGAAATTTTATTAAATCTTTATACGCTACTGAAATATGATAAAATTCCAAAAGCAACAGATCTAGAACAGTGGTTTGAATTAAGGGCGATAAAAGTAAAGGATAGTTCTGGCAAATGGGTTCATGGTTTTGAGATAATAAAAAAGAAAGGAGATTAATTTCTCCCTTCTTTCTTTTCCTTATTTATGATATGAATAATTTAACAAAAATAGAAAAGAAGTATAGAGAATTTAATAAAGAAATACATATAGTTCTTGGTTGGGCTTTTGGTGATGAAGGCAAGGGCGTTGTTACTCAGTGGTTAGTAGAGCGAGCTATAAAAGAAGGAAAAAAGCCTTGTGTAGTAAGATTCTCTGGTGGTCCTCAAGCTGCACATACAATTCGTCATGGTGGTTTTGAGCATATCTGTTCATCTTTTGGATCAGGCGTTCTTTTAGGAGTTCCAACATTTATTCAAGGGAGTAATTGTTTTATTGATCCAGCCTCTATGAAGTTGGAGCATGATACTTTATTATCAAAGGGATTAAAGGTTGATTATCCATGGATTGGACACGGCGTTAAGATTATAACTCCTATGGATATTTTATCAGGGAGAAATAATCCTAAAGTTAGGTCTGATGGTACTTGTGGAAAAGGATTATATTCAACTTGGAAGAGATATCAAGACTCTCATGATCTATTTGAATCGCGCGGTCTTTATTCGTTTACTCCTGACTCATGGAAGAGAGTAGAAAAATACTACAATGAAGAGTGGGAGGATGAAGATGTTAAAGAGTTATGGTTCAAATCTTTGGAGGAAGTTAGGGGAGTTCAAGATACTGTTTTAAGTCTTACAAGAGGCCCGGGTAATCATGGATGTATATCAAGTCTTATTTTTCTCGATGAGTTTGATGTAATTATTCTTGAAGGTTCGCAAGGTCTTCTTTTAGACATGGAATATGGGTTTTATCCAAATGTCACCCCAAGTAAGACTGGTTTAAATGGTGTTGCTAGTGATATTTTTGGAAATCCCTACTTACTTAAAGGGTCTAAAGTATGGTTAGTATCAAGAACTTACCTCACAAGGCATGGAAATGGATATGAGCCTTTCCTAAGTTCTCATTTAGATTTAAAGGGAAAGTATGAAACAAATGTACAGAATGAATTTCAGGGAGATTTTAAGACAGGTCTCTTAGAAAAAGATCTTTTAGAGCGTGCGTTTGATAGACATAGATTAGATTATTATAGCAATGTATATAATATAACTTTTAATGTGGTTTTAACTCACATGGATATAATAAAGGATAAATTTTATTATATTCAGCGGAGGATTGGAAATAATGCAGAGGTTAGGGTCTCATCGCGAGATAATGTAGTACAGTCAATCTTAGGAGACACTATATTTGCTTCATTCATTAATGAGATATATACAAATAGTAGTCCTGAATCAAATTTACAGAAATATGAAGATAGCAGCTTTCTTAGGAAGTTTTGATCCTCCGCACCTAGCTCACTATCTAATAGCGGAGAAGGCATTAGAGGATGGAATGGATAGAGTGTATTTTATACCTGCAAAACAAAATCCATGGAAAAAGAGTCAACCTGCTTCTTTTGATCATAGAGTTAAGATGTTGGAGTTTTATACTCTAGGTGAGCCAAGATTCTTAGTATCAAGAATCGAAGAAGAAGTTGAATCTTTTTATAGTTATGATGTTCTAAGAGCTTTTAAGGAAAAGTTTCAGGAGGAGAATGAATTTTATCTTCTGTGTGGAACAGATGTAGCTAGGGGTATTGGTTCTTGGTATCGTGGTGAGGATATTCTAAAAGAATGGAAAATCTTAGAATCTTTTAGACCTACTAAAAAAGATGAAGAGACTGATACAGGAATTTGTTTATCTAGCACAGAAATTAGGGAAAGTATTAAAAATGATATTTGTCCCCTTCCGTGGATTTTACCAGAGCAATACGATTATATTATAGAAAAAGTATTATATAGAGATTAATTTCCTTATAATTGAAAATAAACAATATTAAATATGGAAAAATTATTAGAAAATGTGATGAATGAGTTGATATCCAAGGGTATTGGAACAGATGTAAAACCTAGTTCTGATGGAGCTATGATATCATTTAAGTCTGCAGGATATAATGTTATTTTAAGTAGGGCAAAGAAAGAAACTTTATTTTATTATGACTCTACTAAAAAGACAGATGATGAAAGACGAGAATATTTTATGATTCTTCAATTTCTTGTTCCTGCTGATAAGAAACCTAAGGTAGTATTTTACCTACACGACAATAGTAATGTAGATGAAATTGTAGATTGGGTAAAAGAAAAATCAAGTAATCCTGTGTTTGATAAAGAACTTGAAGAGATGTGCACTAAGATTTTAGATGCAGTTAAATCTTTAAAATTAGATTTCTTAGAGAAAGGCAGAAATACTGCAATCTCCGGAGAATTTGAAGAATATAAAGCAGAGCGTCTAAGAAGTGTGCTATTATGTTATAATGAAATCGCAGGAGAAGATTATTTGTGTTATGAGGTTCGCCGCAACCTAGCATTACCTGGAAATCCTATAGTTCTTAATATGAGGTGTATTGATAGTACAAACAATAGAGTAGAGGATGATGTTTTTCAAATCGAAGATGTTGCTCAACTTACAAAACGCCAGATTATTATGAAATGTATGGATCTGAGTGAGAAGGTAAAGAAAGGGTCTAAGGATGAAACTGAATTGCAGCGAAGGCTCAATATCTAATGAGCAGAAAATAGAGTTTTTGAAACAAGTAAAAAAGAAGTACTCAGTTTCAAGAGCTCTTTTATTCCCACAGATCATAATAAAGATGATAAGTCTTTTACTTAGAAAGAAATTCGTCTCTTTAGAAAATCTTATTTAAATGATAATCAAACTGGAGAAAAGAAAGAACTTCTATCTAGGCAGGAGGTCGATAAAAGTGAAGATATTGTAACAATAACTAGAATGGGATTGGTAACAGCAGCAATGGATTTATTAGAAATTGCCAAGAATACATCAATGCCAAATGAACTTGAACATTTATATAAAATTATTGATATTGTATGAAAAAAGTAAGAGTTAGATTTGCACCAAGTCCTACAGGCCCTCTTCATATAGGAGGAGTTAGGACAGCATTGTATAATTATCTTTTAGCAAAACAAAATGGTGGAGATTTTATTCTAAGAATTGAGGATACTGATTCTACGCGTTTTGTTCCTGGAGCTGAAGAATATATAGTTGATTCTCTTAGGTGGTTAGGGATTATGCCTACGGAGGGTATAGGTTCAAATGACCTAAAAAGTCATGGTCCTTATCGCCAAAGTGAAAGACGTAGTATCTACTATGAATATATAGATAAGCTAGTAAAAATGGGCAAAGCTTATATTGCCTTTGATACTCCAGAGGAATTAGAGAGGACTAGAGCTAAAATTCATAATTTCCAGTATAATTCTAAAACTAGACTGGGTATGAAAAATAGCTTAAGTATGACAGAAGAGGAGGTTAAGGCTGAGATAGATTCAGGAAAACAGTATACCATTAGGTTTAAAGTAGAACCAGGTCAGACTATTGAATTTGAGGATTTAATTCGAGGTTCTATTACAGTAAATTCAGATAACATAGATGATAAAATTCTATGGAAAAGTTCAGATGAATTACCAACTTATCATTTTGCTAATGTAGTAGATGATCACCTAATGGAGATTAGTCATGTTATTCGTGGAGAAGAGTGGATTCCGAGTACTCCTTTACATTGTCTTTTGTATGAGGCTTTTGGTTGGGATAGACCTGAATTTGCGCATCTACCTCTTATTCTAAAGCCGGCAGGAATGGGTAAACTGGCAAAAAGAGATGGGGATTCTCTCGGTTTTCCTGTATATCCTCTACAATGGAAAGACCCTAAAACTGGAGAAATTAGTTCTGGTTATCGAGAGATGGGCTGGTTTCCGGAAGCTGTAGTAAATTATCTTGCATTTCTAGGTTGGAATCCTGGCACAGAGCAAGAAATCTTTAGTATGGATGAATTAATAGAAGCTTTCAGTCTTAAACATGTTCAGAAATCAGGAGCAAGGTTTGATAATCAAAAGGCAATTTGGTTTAACCATGAATATATGCTAAGAAAAAGACCAGAAGACTTACTTACAACAGTTCAAGCGTTTTTTACTGGTTGGGGAGCTGATACAGAAAAAGAAAAAACCTTAAAGATTATAGAGTTAATGAAGGATAGAGTTAATTTTATCCACGAACTTTGGCCTTTATGTGAGTTCTTCTTCTTTGAACCATCAGATTACGATGAAAAATCAGTAAAGAAATTTTGGAAAGAGAATAGTAAAGATATTCTTCCGATAGTACCTTTTGAAAAGGGGAAGGAGTATACTTGTGGCTGGATTGAAGGTGTAAGCTGGATTGAGAATAATAAAAAATTTATGGGAGAAGTAATGAATGCTCTCAGAGTTGCAGTTGTTGGAAAAGCAATAGGACCTGAGATGTTTGCAATCATAGACGTTCTTGGAATAGATGAGGTTAGGAAAAGAATTAATAAAGCAATAGAGAAATTAGGATGAAAATAATATTTTTTGGAAATACGGAGTATAGTATTGCAATTTTAGAAGAAATTCTTAAATCAAGGCATGAAGTTGTAGGTGTTGTTAGTACTCCTAATAAAGAGGTTAAGGTTAGAAGAAAAACAACTACCATCATTCAACCTATGACAACTTATGCAAAGGAGCATAATATTCCTTTGTACCAGCCAGAGAATTTAAAAGAGACAGATTGGACTGAAGGACTGGAGTTTGATTTATTTGTTGTGGTAGCTTTTAAAATTCTCCCTAAAGAGTTATATTCTTTACCTAAGAAGGGCTGTGTTAATATTCACCCAAGCATTTTACCAGAGTATAGAGGATCAACACCAATAGAACATGCCATCATGAATGGAGATACTAAAAGTGGTGTAACTTCTTTCTATATAACAGATGGTATAGATAATGGAGATATAATTGAATGTATTGAAACAACATTAGAACCAGATATTTATATTGATCAAGCTTATTCTAAAATGATGTCAGTAGGTAAAGAATGCATCAATTTAACGCTAAAAGCTATAGAATCTGGTAAACAAGGTAAAAAACAGTCTCAAGGTCAATATAGGAGGGCTCCAAAAATAAAAGGAAAAATATGGCTTAATCCTAATGATACTGTAGATGATGCTTACAATAAAGTTAGGGCACTTAGTCCATACTATGGCGGCCTTAATGTACATACTACAGGAGACTTAGACTTTAGTATCCTTCGAGCTGAATGTCAAGAAGTAATCGTATTTACTAAACCTGGAGAAATTTTAATGTATGATCAAGATAAATTTTGTATTACAGTACAAGATAGAAAAAAGGTTCTTGTAATAAATGAACTTAAACCTATTGGCAAGCGAGCGATGTCTTCAAAAGAGTTTGTAAATGGACATAGAAATATTACCTCCCTTAGAGTCATTAGTAGAGAAGTTTAAAGTCTTGTGGTGTTAATACGTGGGCGGAAAATCCAATAGACGTCGCTATTGATAAAAATATGCGTGATTTTATGGATAAATGGTACAGAATTAATGGAAGATTCATAGAGTATTGTTTTATATGAAGTTTTAGAGGAGATTAAAAATAAGTCTCCTCTTCCTTATTTTTGATATGAAATATGACGTAGTTTTAACAACAGAAATGTTATATGTCAAATTTAATGTTATCTTAAATTCTCATCAATTTAATTCAAACTTAGTAGGAAAAACTGCCTCTCCTACAGATCAACCGGAACTATTTTATATGAGTCATGATAATTATATAAACTTACATGATTCATATGTTCTCAGTGATGAATTAGAAGATGAACTTATCAAGATAACGGATTATTCAGAAGAAATAATCGAAATTCCATTTTTTATTGGAGTAAAGATTGGGACTTTTTGGTTAGAGCAATGCTGCAAAAAGAAAGATCCTGAATATATAAAAGAAAGATTAAATTATTGCTTAACACATAAAAACGTTATGACTGATATAAGTAATACTATATACTTAGACTACTATAGTATTAGTAAGAAAACTCCAATACAGGGACTATGGGAAGGTGTTATAGATAATTTTGATGATCTTTTAAAGGCAATGATTAGAAATAAGCGGGAAATTTTTTGTTTCTCTAACAAACACCTGCTTTTATATATTATAAAAAACAGTAAACGATATTATAGAAGAATGAATTCAACTAGATTTATTGAATATGGAAATATACGAGATAACGAATAGCTGCGAACAACTTTCTCCAAAGTATATTATATATGTTCCAACTACTGTATGGATGACAAAACATTTTTATGATTTTGGAACTAAGGGGACTTTAAGGGGTAATGGAAAAGTACCATTTGAAGAATTCATTAAGACAGGGTGTAAAGAGGTAGTTAAAGTTTATCCAGTTACAGATAATAGACTATTTAATGCTGTATACCCTACATCAACTGAAGGATCTGTAGTTGATATAAATCTAGTTTTCTTATGGAATCCTGGAATTAGTATTTCAGCATTTGACAAAGAGTTTGTAAGTCAACTTGCTATAAAACCAGAAAATTTGCAAGATTGTATCTCTGGTAATATAGTAAATATCAATAATCTTCATCTTTCTGAGGTGAAAATTGATTTAGTATATAGTGATCTTTCAAATAATTTTATAGATTGGAATCAAGATGATAATACTAAACATAAGCTTTGGTCTCTTTTTAAATTAATGAGTGTTGGTTCAAGTAAAAGAAAATATATTGAATTTCTCTACATATGAAAATACGAGTAATAAATTATAATCTTAGTTTTCGTTTGTTATTTTTCCCAGTTGACTTAGTAATTAATAGAAAATTTCCATTAGAAGACCTACTTGATTTTATTAATTCGCAAACAGCTGATATAATAAATATTAAGAGTTCTATAGAAAATCTTAAAACTCAAGAAGCACTTAAGTTTAAAAATTTATGTGATGACGAAAATATAATATCAGATCTTTGTAAGTATGAAAACAAAGAAAGTGTATTTCATCTTAGAGTTTGGTTTGAAATAAAATTCCTAAATATTTATAATGTTACTGAAACTTCAAATGAACTTAAAAGATGTATGAAGTGCGTTGGAAAGTATGCTTTCTTAGATAACTTTTTTAAAGATAAAGAATTTACTGAGGTAGATCTTTCTTTAAATTTAGATGAAATTTGGAAATACAAAGCAAGTCGAAGTCTAGATAAAATTAAACCATATGAATGTGAAATCTTTAATAAAACTATATGGAGATGGTACAGAAATAGTTCTTGGTACAATAAAAACCTACTTTATAGATTTATAGAATATGATAGAGATAGGTGTTGGCCCAAGTGATAAAATGTATCTTCGTGTCATCTTAGTTGGGGAACTCGAAGAAATTAATTTATTCCTAAATGATAAACCAATACCTCATAAAAATACTAAAGTTGGTCCTTATAAACTAGATGGATGGGTTCATATAGGAGGTAAAATGATGTTTAGATTATTGGAATATCAGGAAGATTATTATCATGTAGTCCAATTCGTAGATAACTTATTTTATCCAAAAGAAATAAAAGAATCCTTTAAGGCAACATATCACATTGATTGTGATCTGGAAAAAGCGTGGAGAGGAATAACCTATGATAATGAAGATATATATGAGAGGACTATTCAAGAAAGAATTAGAATTTTAAACATACGGGAATTATCATTAAGAGATTATAATCCTAAACAACGATTTATAGAATATGATTAGAGTAGTATATATAAATGTAGATGGTGGAAGAAATTCAATCTGGGTAAGAATCCCACTAGTTCTAAATTTAGATGCAATTAAGAAAGAGGAGTTTTTTGGAAAAAGCGGTTCTTTTTTGATCGATAAAAGGTGGGATAGTAATAGATCAGCTACAGAATTTCTAAAGCATAGTGGAGCAATAAAGACTTATGCATCTATAGGAGAATTGAAATTCATATCTCGACTATGTTCGGATTTAAATAATATAAAGCCTTTTATATTTTTCCCATACTTAAAACTAGATGTTAAAGGAAGATCTTCTAATAAACCTTTTTCTAGAGATAGGATAAAAGAATTAATGAAGGCTAATAAATTATTTATGGGAACTCAACTAGCAGGTCCTGGAATGGAGACCAATGCTAGAACTATTATTACTGATGCTTTTAATGTAAGGGAATATGAAAATGTCAAAGATCTTTTTAGTAATACAAATTTACCAAAAGGTGATGCAATTTCCTTTCTAAACCTTATTAATGATAGCGAGCGGTATTTTGGTAAACTATATCAGCAAAGTTTTATAGAATATGATTGGCCGCTCGATAAACTTTAAGAAATCATAGTAATATGTTAAGAGAATATGAATTTTTTGTAGAAACCAGTTATTATCCACGACTCTTTATTAAAACTAATTTAAAATGGAATACAGCTTTCGTTAATGAGTATCTTCAAGTAGGTTGGAGAGCGGAAGACAAGCTATTTATGGCAACTTCAACTAATATTAAACATCTAGCACGCTTTTTAGAGAAGTCTGTTGCTGAAAATGCAATGGTAGTTATGGCTTGTGCGAAAAAGCTCCTTACGAAGGATGAAATAAGAGACTGGTTTGATCTATGTGATTTAACAACAGAACATTGGATTAAGGTAGGAACAGGAACTTATAACCATTCATTGCAACAGGATTTTAAGGAGTTTGTAAAAACTGGTAATGATAAACTCGTTATGAAGTATTTATCAAATCCAGAATTAGTTAGTTTTGCAACTCCTAGAATTGCCGGTCCTAAATGGAAACCGAAAAAAGGAAGAGGTTTTAAAACTTTTTATGATATGGATCCTGTATTTGAAGCTGAAATATCCAGAGTTAAGAATCAACATTTAAGAGGGGGTCGTGGACAAGAGGAATTATTAATTAATGGAATTAAAAATTGGCAAACTGTATTTAACTTAGGGGATTCAGTTTGTTATAAATATAGATTTGTAGAGTATGAAGTATAAGATTGTTAATAAGTACAGTACTATCTATCTTCAGGTAAGAATAAAATTTTACAAAGAGAGTATCCCTTTCCTAAAAACATTATTTCGTATAAAAGGGTGGAATCTTATGCCTAAAAATACAGAGAGGTTTTTAAAGAATAGTGTCAGTGAGTATAACTACCTTGCAATGTATACTTCTTCAGATTGGACAAGTAAGGTAAAAAATATTAGTGATGTTTGTGGAAATAAACCATTTTATTGGTCACCTTATATTAAAATTAATATAAAAAATCCTGATATTGTTGAATATAGGAAAACTCACGATTTAAAAATTTTCTTAAAAGCCTTGAAAGAGAAGAATGTATCACTGGAATGGGAGCTTGCAGGTCCTAAGAGTATGAAAAAAGGTAACTATAGTGAAGTTGAATTAGAAGAAAATATCGAAAATTACCTAATCCGACTTAATGACACTAAAGCAAAAATAATAGGAACTCTAATTTATGAATGTAATAGACATAAATTTATAGAGTTCGAATAAAAAGATAGACGTAAGTAGTTTAAATAATTACTTATATCTATCTATTTTTTTTTAATATTCAATATATTTATACTTATCTCTGCTATTAAAAATTTTTTCTTCTGAAATAGACTTTACAATAGCTTTCAAATCATCTCCAATATGCATCCATGTTTTATTAATATCATTCCACTGTCTAATCATAACACACTTTTCTGTGCAATTTATTACACTAAGCTTTAAGTATATCATATTATCAGCTTCACCATTTCCACATCCACAAGTTATAGGATATATCTTAGAGTACACGGGAGAATTATTATAAGTTTCTTCGCCAATAATAGTGACCCTATTATTTGTAAAGAAAGAATCCCTGTCTGGAACATACCCATTCATATAGATTGGAAATTCCTCTTTTTCTGTAGAGGTTAGTCCTTCAAGGTGGTTTGGAATTGAGATTGTCTCTTTAATATAAATATAGATCTTTTGTTTAAGGTCTTTTTCTAACTGCTCTAAGTAAAAAACTTCTTTATTTTTATAGAAACAGCTTAAAGCAGTACTTAAGTCATCAAGAGTCTTTAATGCATATTCAGGAATTAAAAGATAATCTTCTCTTTGATTTTCTAATATAGAATAATATCTTCGATTAAATCGAGTATAAACTACTACTGTATAGGATTTATCATACCTTTCTATATACGCCTTTGTATTACTATTATATATAGATATTATAAAATCCTTTCTATCCTTATTATAATCTTTTAAAATGTCATCAAACATAATCAAGGATAAAGTTGATATATCATTACATCATCTTCTTGTAAGTTTTCGATTGTCTTTTTCCAAATATCCATTTGTTGTTTATAAAATTCTTCTGAAAATTTATCTTTATTATAATAAGTGTACGCTGGAACTAACATTTCTCTTATTAATTCTTTTTGGGATTCTGTTGCTGTATCATATGTAAAGAAGGATTTAAGTTGAACTTCTTTATTCCCATGTAAAATTCCGGTAAAGTATCCCATAGCTGTTTTAAGAATCATTTGAGAAAGTAGTTCTTGTTCTGTATATTTATGTATAGGAATTTCCGATTTAGTAGTAGATGCCCGTTGTTCTTTTTTATACATAGCCCAAACCTCTTCAGCACTTGGAATATAATCTTCGGGTAATTCTTCTACTACTATTTCTTTTTTCTTAGCTTCGTCTTCCTTTTCTTTGATCCAATTATACGGAAAGTATACTGAAATTTCTGATCTATCAAATATTCTAGAAATTACTTCATCTGCAGACATAGAACTATCAATATCAGTGCATCTTTCTCTAATTCGTTTCAGTACATGTGAGTTGACCGTTGTAATATAATGACCAACCCTACCGTCAACTCTATACTTTAGGCCTCTAAAAATTACATAGAAGCTAGAACCATTCGAAGTAATTCCTTTACAGTGAATATGTGTATCATTAAGTGGCTTTTCTGGTTGTCCCTTCATTCCAGTTTTTATAAACCACTTATTAAAAGTTTTAGAAGAGGTTATAGTAACTGAACTATAAATCCAATCTTCAATAATTTTCCCCGGCACATTCTTTCTCTTACTTAGATATGGTTTTCTAAGTTTTTCTCTTTCTCTTTTAATTATCTTCTTGACAAAATCTAGATCAATACTAAGATCTCTGTACAAGTCATTTCCTGTTAATTTTTCTGTTATCATAATTTTTCATATATAAGGCTTTAAAGAAAAAAAAGAAAAAGGGAAGGGCGCGATATGCCCTTTATTGTCCTGACTGTGGGCGTTAATAGTTGCGTAGTCCTTTCTTAAGATTTAAATGAGTTATATTAGGCGCGTGAACTGCCGCTTACTCATACTACGGCATGTGCCGCTTCCCTTCTTTCACATATAAGGTTTTCAATACCTTTTCAGCCGTAACCCTTATATATGTTATGATGAATAGAAAAGAAGCAAAATTAATAAGAGTATGTGCAGCTATACCAAAAGTAAAAGTTGCAAATGTAGATTATAATGTAGAGCAAATTATCAAATTAGTTGATAAAGCTTATAAACAAGATGTAGACGTTATAGTATTTCCGGAGCTTTGTGTAACAGGTTATACTTGTGGAGATCTATTTCACCAAGAAACCTTAATAGAGGCTGCCGATAAAGGAATTTCTAAAATTCAAGCGGCATCTTTTAAAGCAAAAGAAATGATAATTATAGTTGGTTCTCCTATTCGAGAATATGGAAGGTTATTTAATTCAGCCGTTGTTATCCAAAATGGAGATCGAATTGGTACTGTTGGAAAAAAGTATCTTCCAGGTTATAAAGAATTTTATGAAGAACGATGGTTCAGTAAAGATAATCGACCAGCACAAATCTTTAAGACTCCTGATTTTAAGTTTGGAATCGAAATTTGTGAAGATGTTTGGTCAGTAGTACCACCTTCTTGTAGGCTGGTTCAAAAAGGCGCTGAGATAATATTTAATTTGTCAGCTTCTAATGAGCTTATTGGAAAGCATGAGTATCTTATGGACCTTCTTAAACAACAAAGTGCAAGAACAATTGGCGGTTATGTGTATGCTTCATCTGGTTATGGGGAGTCCTCTCAAGATGTAGTTTATGCAGGAAATGCAATTATCTATGAAAATGGAAAACTTCTTGCTCAAAGTGAAAGATTTAAAATGGATGAGCAGATAATAGTTCAGGATATTGATTTGGAGTCTATACAAAATGAAAGAACTGTTAATACATCATTTGCTAAGTATGTTGGGGCTCTTAAAGCATACCCTAATGAAATTTATCTTCCACTTATCAAAAATCCAAAAGAAGATACTTTGAGAAAGTATAACGGTCAACCATTTGTTCCAAAGGGTGAAGAACTTAAGAAACGTTGTCAAGAAATTCTTGATATCCAGGTACATGCATTAGCTAAGAGGCTTGAACATACTGAAATGAAACCAGTAATTGGTGTATCTGGTGGCTCTGATTCGACTTGGGCATTGATAGTAATTATTGAATCGATGAAAAAACTTGGTCGACAAATGAGTGATATTGTTGGAGTAACTATGCCAGGTTTTGCTACTAGTTCTAGAACTAAAAATAACTCAAACCTTTTATTTGAGGGTTTTGGAATTACTGGTAAAGAAATTGATATCAAGGGAATTTGTGAAGCAGAATTAACTGCTCTTGGTCATGATAAAGAGACACAAGATATTACCTTTGAGAATGTTCAAGCAAGAACTAGAACACAAATTCTAATGAATATTAGTAATCAAGAGGGTGGTCTAGTAATTGGAACAGGTGATCTCTCAGAATTAGCACTTGGTTGGTGTACCTATAATGCTGACCATATGAGTATGTATGGAGTTAATGCAAGTATTCCGAAGACACTCATTAAGTCTCTTATTAGGTGGTATGCAGAAGAAAAAGCTGAAGAAAATGTACGTGTAGTATTATTAGACATTCTTAATACACCTGTTAGTCCAGAATTAACTGGTAGTGGTGCTGAAGGACAGAATGCACAAGTAACTGAGGATAATATTGGTCCGTATGAATTACATGACTTTTTCCTGTATAACATGCTAAGACATGGGTTTGGGCCGAAGAAAATTCTATATCTAGCGAAACATGCAGAATTCTCTAAGACTTATACACTAGCTGAGCTGAAAAAATGGTTAGAGGTCTTTATAAAGAGATTCTTTTCACAACAATTTAAGAGAAGTTGTCTTCCAGATGGCCCTAAAGTAGGTAGTATTAGTCTTAGCCCCAGGGGAGATTGGAGAATGCCAAGTGATGCTTGTAAAGATGAATGGTTTAAACAAATAAAGGATTTTCAATGATAACATATATTATTAGAGAAGGTAGTATTAAAAGAGTAGATCTTACTGTTACTACTGAGAAAGAAGGGGATATTAGTCTTGGACCTAATCCAGAGATATTGTGTGATTTGAAAATTATCAGCGTAGGATTAACTGGATTTAATGGTAGTGGTCTTTCTTTCGGTGTAAAATTTAAAAAGATCTATGATGAGAGTCTAGTTAAGTTAGACGGATTAAATACAAATCTAGTTTATCATATTTATATAAATAAAACAAATAATTTTGGAATGGATATTATAAACAAAGCCGTTAATGGAATAGTTAGTAAAGTTACGGTTGGACTTGTATACAAAAGTCGTGCTCAATATCCTATATCATTATCCTTAATACAATGAACGAGTTTAAAGATTTAGTAGATTTTGTCATCAATAAGCTTAAATTAAAGGGAGATCAATGTTTCTTCTTTGTAGGATATGATGGTAAAGATGACGTAACATTAATGACTCCAAGTAAAGAGAAAATTCTTGGAAACTGTATATGGAATATGATGAATGAGCCTACTCGTCGAAGAGTATTAACAAGTGGCGTTTTATCGTGGCTCAGAGAAAAAGGTCTTATTGATCTAAGTGGTATGCTTTATTTCTTAGTGGAAGATGGTTATAATCCAAAAACAAATACTGTTTGGTATAATTTCATAAAAGCTAAGAGTCAAGAGGATGCTGAAAAAATTGCTACAGATCACAAACTAGATCCTTCAACGATAGAACCAGTTCATGGTCAAAATCTAATGGAAGCTATCGGTTATGCAATGGCGATAATGGGTTATCCTCAATATTCACTTAAGCCGTTAGTAACCTGTGATGATGAACGAGATATAGAAACCATTAAACAGAGAATTTATAAATGAATTTTTATGTAGCAGCGGATTATAATGGTCAGGTTTGGGTTCATATTAACAAACCAAATAATAAAGAAGGTTGGATTTGGCATAGCCCTGGGATTAGTATACAAATTAATGCGAAACACTATCCAAAATTAAAATGGCCTAATCCTTTCCAGATCGTACAAAAGAATGCTCCAGAGCTAGAATCATTAATACAAGAATTAAAAGATAAACCAAAGCCACCTGCTTTACAACTTCCATGTACTGTTAGAGAATATAACTCTTGGTTTAAGACAAAAATGGAATACAATAAGTTTGCAAAACTTCAAAAGAGCAAAATTCGTAAGGCGGTAAAAGAGCTTTGGAAAACCGAAAGAGGAGGAATAATGTGCTATGATTGAAAAAGAAATTAATATTTTCCCCACCGCAGAAGAAACTAGACAACGTGGGGTAGGTAAGGAAAAAGTTTGGATAGAGGAGCAAGTAAAGGAAATACTGGATGACCTCAAGCAGAGAATTGACGAGAGAAGTGAACTTGGAGATACAAAAGCATCTACCACGTACAAGTTTGGCACAGATAATACAGATATTTATTCTAAAATTAACCTTAGATTGAAGGAAATTTTAGGAAATTCTGGATATAATGTTTCTTTTGGTTACCCAGATGAGTATACTACTTATCATCGGGTTATTGTAGACTGGACTTCAGATGAGGAGAAAAAGTGTCAAAAGAAAAATAGGATTCAAGCAGTATTTATGTGTATCCTGCTACTCTCTTCGCTAATAATTTTCTATTTTATTGTAAGATTACTTGTGTTATGAAGAATTATCAAGCAAAATTTTTTAGGTAAGAAGTGGAATATATTCCGGAAAGAAATTACAGGCTTAACAACTAGAGTTAAACAGCTTAATAGTGTTAAGAGGGATATTAATCTGACTTCAAGTGAATTAAGGAATATTGAATTAGAAATTCATGACTTGAAGGAAGTTAGAAAAAATCTTATACCTGTCTGCATCTATTATAAAAAGAGATATAAGAACTCTTTAAACAATAATAAAGTGGATTAATTTCCACTTTTTTCCTTATATATGTGAAAACAAAAGAAGAATTAGAATTTGAAGATGATTTGAAAATAACTACAAAGAAAGTAGGAAATAAATGGACTTTCGAAGTTTTTGAAAATGGAAAGTCTAGAATTACTACTCCAGAATATTTCAACACTGATAAAGAAGCTGAAGAGTCTGGTATAGAAGCAGCAAATTTATATATTAGGATATGATAGATATTATATTGACAACTTATTTAGTAGGTGTTATTTTAAACCTAGTATTAGTGGTAATAGAAGAAAGCAAGTTTTCTAAACCAATATGGTGGCTAATATTTAATGAACCGAAGAAGAAGACCACATGGTTTGCAGTATTAGATAAATTTATCTTTATTGCATGTTCTTGGATCAGCTATTTGATATTCGGTATTATGTATTATATAGAACATTGGCGAGAATGAAGGTAGTTTTTAAGATTGAGGGTAAAGAGGATAAAGTTGAATTTTTACCTGCTGGGTATCCAATCCCCCTTCCAAATGAAGAAGTATCCTTTCCGGATTCGGATGAAATGTATAAAGTACAAAAGCGTATTTTTGATTTTGGAGAATTTAGTGAAAGTACCGGTATAATAATTTGGCTTACAAAATGAGAATAGTAGTAATTATATTAATGATAGTAGGTCTCATTTCTGTAATTTTGCTATTAATTGCTTGGATAGTTAAAAAGAATGATACCGGTGAGTATAGAATTGTAAAGAAACAACCTGTTGATTTTCAAGGCGACTATGCTATTCAGAGGCGGAATAAAATTATAGGTTGGAGAGAAATATACTCTATTTGGGGTTTTAGATCTGCAAAAGAAGTACTTGGACAAATTGAAAAGTATGGAGCTCCTGGAGTAGTAGATTCAGTTGATATAGATAATAAAATGTCAACTGAAAGAAATAAGGGGAGATAACACCTCTCCTTTTATTTTATTTCCTTATAATTGAGATGTTTTTATATGAAGTAATAACAAGAAAACGTAAATATGCATTAATTATATTAGATAAATATAAGTTTATTGGTATTGATGTTCCAACAATAAAAACAAAGATAAATAAAGAGGAATATCAATATCTCTTAGGCTTAATAAAACATAAAAAATATGATGAGGCAAAAAAGTCAATGGATATATTAAACTTTGATAAAAGTAAAACATTGCCTCTTTATATATTTCTTAGGGTTGAGATTCCTATGTGGAAACGACTTGTTCCTTGCTCATTGTTTGAAACTATTAAGTCTATTAGACTTATCCCTAGAGGATCTATCAAGTCAATAACAAACCTTGAGCGAGATCATAGAGTAACTAAGAGAAACTTAAATAGTTTGAAGAAATTTGAGGATTTTATTTACGATTATATTATTTTAAATTACTCAATGCCAAAACATGACTCTTCAGTGTTTAATTCTAATATGCTGGAAGAAGATCTTCTTTGGTTAGCATCAAAATACTATGACTGTTTTAGACCCATTAATAATTTGGATTTGGAAAATAAAAAATGAATTTCCAGATGACGGTTGGACAGTTACTCCTGGATCCAAAGAGGATTTAGTTAGCCTGGAAATACACCAAATAGAATATCTTATCTGGAGAAAAGGAAAAGATGAATTTTGTATTGGAAATTATTTAGGGGTACTTCTTCAAACAAAAAATCTAGAAGAAATGAAAAAATTTATTCTCTCTAGATTTGAAAATAAAGAAGACGAACAACCTTTTAAAGATTTCTTTATTTCCTTAATAAACTTTATTGGGGAGTATCCAAAAATAACAATAAAGTTTAATGAAGGAAAAGAAAACAGAATTGATTTTGGAATTACTAAACGAGAAAAAGATACTGAGATAACACAATTCTATACTGCTAAAAGTGATGGTTTCTTTGTAACTCTGACAATAGAGGATAGCACTAACAATGTTGTAGAAGAATTTTACAATGGCAGTAGAGTTGAGTTTGGAAAATGGTTTATTAATTGGTTAATGGAAGAGTATGGATGATATATTTATTAACATAGTTCAAAGTGTAATTGGAATTTCTAGTGAATCAGAGTATCTAAAATCTTTAGGTATCCCAACTGTAATGTATAATGGGGCCAGGGACGTGATAGGTCTTAATCAAACTTATTTCATATTTGAAGATAATGCTTACCTAGTTGAGACTAAAGAGAAAAAACTATGGAAATTAAATTTAAATCAGAAGGGCGGTTTATTGAATAAGACATTAATTTATGATGGTGATAAAATTGATTTTGAAATAATAAAACTATTCTTATAAATGTCTGAATTAATCAACATAATAAATCACGTATTTGATGATTTTGGTCTACCTCCAGCCTTATATGGGACTAAACGATTTCTAAGTGATGAGATTTGTGAACTTATCCTTGAGAGTGGTATACATTATAATATAAGTATGGTCGGTATAGACGAAGTTGAAGTTACCCAAGATGAAAATGTAGTTATAACAAAACCTCATATGGTAACTACAAGAACAAAAGAGATCTTTCGCGGTTCAATAGAAAACTTTGAAAGATGGATAATAGAACTTTATATTTATGACCTATGACAACAATTAATGGTGGAACAGCAGAAACAAGAGAATTTATTGAAGGTGTTCTTTGGAAAATGAAGAAATTCCTTCCAATTGATCCATTTGATGGAAAACTCTTAGTAGTAGAGGAAGAGACTGAAAATCAAATTGAACTCAGTAATGGCGAGGCTGATGATAATAGACGAGAATATACCATAAATAAAATAAGCACCAAGAAAAATGGTTTTGATATTTATGATTGGGTATTTAAAGCGGGCGATGTTATTATTGATGAAGGCAAAGCTGTATCTAGTTCATCGGGTTTACATGTTCTCCCTAGTACAATGAAAGATGCGATAGTAGTTATTACTGGAACTCTTACTTATACTAGATCACGTTATGAAACAATCATAACTAATATGGGAGGCATTAATGGACGAGGAATGACAAAGAAAACTGATTTTCTAATTGTTGGTGTTAATTCAGGAAGTAAATTAGCTAAGGCTAAAGCACTAGGGACAGCTATAATTGGAGAAAAGGAGTTCCTTGCAGTTTACGGCTGAAATCCTTATATATGAATATAAATGACAGGTCAGCGGATCTGTCTTACTCAATTAATTACGATAAATCGGTTAATTATTAATTAGTAAAGGTAGGGCGTAGTGATTACGGTCTATCTTTTTTTCTTATGTAAAAAAAATAAAGAGAGCTTAGGTTATTTACCTTTACTCTCTTATTATTTTATTCCGGCAATTGCAATCCCTGAATTTGTTGAAAACCAGGAATATACGAGAACATAGTCTGCAGTACTGACAATACATCACCAGCTCTTCCCTCTGGTAAAAGAGGAATTTGAAACCTTTGACACATATATCGTACTGTAGCCTCATGTATATATTCACCAGGACATCTTACTACTGTCTTACCACTTCTTACAATATATCCGAATTCCATAAGAGGAAGAACATCAGTACTCTTCTTAAGGAAATTACAAAATATACCATCACAATATTCTATAGCATCCATTTTCCAATTTTGTGCTAAGACAAATTCTGGATTTTCTATTGAACGCTCGTGATTCAATATTTGTGATCTAGGATTACATATCACAAAACGCTTCCCCTTAAATTGAAGAAGTGCCTTTTGACTACTAGGATCTGTCAGAATTTGAAGTCCATTAATAAACTTTGATTGCCAATCAAATGCATCTCCTTCTGCAATTGACATACAGCCAGCTAAATAAATCTTAAGTGCACCTGGACTTTCAATAAAATTATCTCCAGGACTTAATACCACTATGTTTTCTGAAATATTAATCATATCTTTTAATAATTTTAAAAAAGAGAAGAGATATTTCTCCTCCTTAGGTCCACTCAGTAACCTTAAGTTTATCTGTATAAAGTTTTCTGAGTGTTTTCATATCTCCGGTTTCTATTAGTATTGCAACATCTGCATATTCATCCGTCTTAGGCTCGACAATGTATTGATTATATACATAATCTCTTTTCTGTTCTGCTTGTTTAAGATAATTATCATATGTATCAATAATACAAAAACGTCGCCCTGCAGTAATTGCCTTCTTAATATCTTCCTTCAAGTCTTTCAACGGATAACCGACAAGTGGTATAAATTCTGTTGTTTTAAATTCTTTTCTAATAGCAGAATTTACAAACTTAGAAATTACATTCATGACATCATCCATCACTCTTTTATCAATCCCAATCATTGCACGTTGCATTTCTTTATGCACCTGAATTTGACTCTTTGGTACAGGAAATGCCACAATAGCCGTATTTTTACTTCTCTGTGTAACTGTAAGTCCTTCTGGTTTGTTTTTTGTTGCAAGAAACATTCCTTCAAGATTAGTATAATACTTAATCAAGAGATTAGTTTCAACTGCAATTGTCATACAGCTACTATCTGGATCAAAACCGGTTTGTATATTCATATTCTTTTTCTTTTAAGTTTAATTTCATTCCATGTATAAGAATTTCACAACCCTTTTTTCTTCAAGTATTGTTCTAAGTCTGTCGTGAAGTTAAGAGGCTGTGGATTAGGATCAGGAACTGATGACTGTAGTAATGCTGTAAGTTCATGAAACCTTCCCTTCTGTACAGATTCTTTTTGAAAATCTTTAATACGAAATGTTTGAATCCCATGAGCTTGTGATAAGTAGTCATCCCTAACTTTGTCTTTAACTGGATCATGATAATCACTATCCAATTCTATTGCTAACTTAAGAGATGGAAAATAGTAATCTAGAAGAGCAAATAATCCCTTTGTCATACCAGGTAATCGTTTACTATTTTCAAATACTATTGGCATCTCTTTAATAACATCTCCAAGACCGTTAAAATACCCAATATTTATAAGCATATCAAAAAGACGTGCTTGAGTACTTCTTCGAACTAACTGCTTCCTTCTAGTATACTTCTTAGCTGATTTAGGAGACGGATAGACCATTGCCTCAAAGTTTACTAATTTACCAGATTTAGAAATTGCATAGGTTGGAAAAGACATGAAAGAAATTCCTGGAATCCAAAATTTTCTTCTATAATCTTCTACCATACGCTTCATTGTTTAAAAAATAGAGAACATAGATGATCTACATTCTCTTGTCAAATGTTATCTTCCATGAATAAGGCAACTAAGCTTTGATAGCCGCATTTTATTCATTTCAGATATTTATTTAGGTAGTTTTCTCCTTCTAAGACTTTTAAAATATCATTTAACCCTTGAAGTTGTATAAGACAGTCTAAACATAATTCTATACTGCTCTGTTTACTACCAAATGCCAAAAATTCTTTTTTCTCTTTTTCTTCCAGTTGAGGAAACTTTTTACATTCTTCTGTCCACACATCGAAGTGATATATAATCTTATCACATAGAGCACATTTCTCCTTAAACCTTCCAATTAATGGAAAAACAAGTTCTGGATTCAGGAAAGAGTGCAATAGATGTCTCATAAATCTATTATATTGTTGAGATCTCCATCCCCACAATAAAATAACTAATTCACTATCTTCTGGTTCTAACCAGCCCTTTATGTTTTTTGTTTTTGCTCTATTTGATAAAATTTTTTGACCTATTTGTCTATCTAAGAGAGTTGGTGGAAATAGATATACGAATACCGCATTTCTTTCATTCTCACTGATAGTATAATCCTCTTGTAAGTCTTGTATAACTTCTTTCTGTGAATGACCTACATATTTCTTAATAAGCTCTTTAACTCGTAATATGTTCATAATAAATGTATGAAATTAAAGGACTCCTAAGTTTTATCTCCAAGAGTCCTCATTTAGGTTGTTTAAAAGTACAATTCTGGGCCTGCAATGATACACATGTTAGTTTTACCTAACTGTTTACTAATAGGCACTATTGTAGTTTCCTCAACTTTGCTTACTTCTACTTTTTTACCAGTAGGGTAATCATTTCTAAAAAAGTAATTTTCGTTCTTCATTTTCTTCTATTTTAGTATTATTAAACTTTTTCATCATTAAGGATTTGAGCTATTTTCTTCAGATATATTTCTTCAGAATAATCACCCTGTAGTTCTATAGGACAATCTTCCTTAAATTGATTTCTATAATCATCAATTTCTAGAATTATTTCATTAAAGTCACCGTTTTTATTTGACTCCTTGCAGTAAAGAAGAAGTTCTCTAAGATAAAGACGGTCTAACTGATATGAAATAACAAGACCTAAGTGTTTTATAGAAAGAATGATCTTATCTTGATAATCTATAATTTCGCTTATTTGGTATAAGGAGGTATCTGATTCTAGGCTAAATGCTATTGATACTCCTTTTTCTGAGTTTACCAACATTACCCGTATTATTCTTTCTATACTTACTCTGAGGTCTTTATATAGTTTATTATAAGTTTTATAAAACTGTTCTTTCCCCATAATTAATTCTAATTGATTGAAGTATTCTAAGTGAATTAAAACACTCCATAGTTGTTATATTATATTCCCCTCCATTAAGACTTATTAATCTTTTATCCTGATCATAAGAAAACGAATTTACTCCAAATCCCATCCATGTTGGATCATAGAAAAATAAGTCCGAGAATCCATAAATATTATCAATCTTCCCTTGTGAAACTGCATCAGAATATATGTTTGTAAGATCTATCATAAAAGATTTATCAACTTTAAGAACCGCTGCCTCTATAATTAAATGAATTCGAGGATATTTTCTTTTCATTTCATCATTTCCAAAGACTATCCATAAATCCCTAGGGGCTGTCATCATAAAATCAAAATCTTTAATTGATTGCTGACCATTTAATCCCATATTTCGGGTAAGAACAGAATCTATAAATAAATTATCTCCTATTTCTTTAATATCACAAATAAGATTAGAGCCAAACTTAATATGTTTAGTTGCCTGCTCATCATCAAATAAACAGGTCATTAAAATTTCATATTTAAGTTTATTTCTAAATCTGAGATATATAGGTTCATAAGATTGCTGCAACCTTATTAAACTTTCTATTACTGTTTTATCTTCAACCATACACAAATAAGGATTTCCTTATATATGTTATGATATATTTTATTTCAGGACATAGAGATATAAAAGAAGAAGAATTCAAATTGTGGTATGAACCAAGATTAGAAAATATATTAGGTCTTGATATTGAAGCTAGATTTGTAGTTGGAGACTGTAAAGGAGTAGATCAAATGGCACAGGCTTGGCTAAAAGATCATATATTAGATAAAACAAGAGTAACTGTATATCACATGTTAGAGAAACCTAGAATTTTAGAAGATAGAAATTTTAATACTATAGGTGGTTTTAAAAGTGATGTAGAAAGAGATACTGTAATGACATTATCTAGTGATATGGATATAGCATTTATTGGTAAAGGTAGATGGACTTCTGGAACCGCACAAAACATTCTTAGAAGATATGAACGAAACCGACTTTAAGCTTTTAAAAGAAATGGTTCAAGACTCTAATCAGGCTGAATCATATGCTTGGTTAAAGAAAGACAGTAAAGGATATTTCCTAGAATGGGTGTTAAAGGATGGAGTTCCAAAAGGTAATAGAATAATTAATCTAAACCGATATAAAAAGTCCACTCTTGATGAATATATAGGGGATATCTTTAAAGTGGATATGATTAATTGTAGACGTAAGGATTGTTGGCCAGGTCATCCAAAATCAGGCTGTGAAGCACAAACTGATACGTGCTGTTGTTGGAGCTTAACAAAAAGGGTCGGACAAATCGACCAATTAGTCGAACAGCTTCAAGTTCCGCTTAAATTAAAAGATGTAAAGCATTTGTTATATAAATATGGGGTTGATTACCTAGAGGAAGAATAAATAAAGAAGGGATAAGATTTAATTCTTATCTCCTCTTTGTTTCGTTATTCTCTATTAAAGAAGTCAGTCATTCAAACATCAACAATTACTCCCGATAATTGTTCTGTTAAAACTATTTTTTGTAGTGACAGGAACTTCAATGTATGTCCTCCTTTCAGTCTTTCTACGAACTGTTGTAGAAATTACCTCAATATTAGGTATTTTTAACAGAATGTTTCGATAGTATTTGTCATAAAGGCCAAATCTATGGAGCATACCTTCTAACTCCTTATCAGTTTTTGGCGCAAGGGCTAATAATGTCTTATTGACTGGAAGATATTTAAGAGCGGTTTCATAAATTCTCTTGATAAATTCTTTTGAATCAGCTGGTAAATTATCTTCGCCTTCTAGGATTTCAGCGACAAGAATTTTCATCTTATCGTTGTTAGTTTCGTTCACGCTTACTGTTTTACTTGATCTTTTAAGTGTTCTGTCTTTTTCTCTTTTTACCTCCTTTTCATTCATATTCTTATCACCACCGAGCACTTCATAAAGACTCAAGATTCCAAGAGATATTACTGTTGTTCCTATAAATATCTCTGCAAGATTCAACTTACTATTTTCCATAATTAATAGAGATTTTGGGTTCTTTGTTATTTTTATAACTTTAACTCTTCTCAATTTTGTTAAACCTCTTTATATATAACATCTTTATCATAATACTATTTTGTTATTTTTGACCATGTCTATTAAGATTATATAATCTCATAAGAGATTACTTTCTATAAGTACTCTAGTATAGACTCTATAGGATAGAATTTATACCTTCGCGGAGTTTGGCTTCACAACTTTAGTGCTACCACTAGACCACTATGCCACGTTGAGGCACTCCGATATATAGTGGAAAAGAAGAAACCAGTTGCAACATCTACCTTATATATGTATGTGTTGTACTTAATTTCTTCTTCACATATAAGGATTTCAGGGTTTTCCCAGAATCCTTTTAAATTTTTCCAATATTAAACCAAGACCACTAGGATCTCCAGCTTTCATTGCTCTTTCAAGATCATCTAGAACTGGTAATACAGACTTAATAACATCCTCACCAGCATATTTCTTTAGATCTGAAAGTTCTTTTGCACTGCGAATCTTATAATTTTCAAATTCACGTTTGGTCTGTGCTATCCTCTCCTTCAAGATTTTAATCTCTTCTTGATACTCTGCCAAGCTCTTATAATCATCCATGGTAAATTATTATAATCACTAAATCCGTATAACCCACAACTAAAGAATTCATGAACCTCTATAATAGTTGTTTCAAAAAATGATTCATGTGAATAAACTGCAAAGTCTATTGAGTAAGCTTCACAATTCATTATCCCATTTTTAACTTTTTCTCGTATTACTTCGGGATTCGGAAATCTTAATGGATCTCCTGAATAATTTTGAACTCCTAGTATTTGCTTGTTTCTTATAAATACTCTCCATTCAGATTCAATAGTAAGAGGTCGTCGTACTTGATATATTATATTCGGATTTATTTTATCAGGATCCAAAATTCCATTTTCTGGAGCTTTAAATTCTACCGTTGACTTAATATAATATTTTCCTTTCCTACTAACTAAATCTTTTCCTAAAACTTCCTCTACACCAGCCCAACTTTTAAATGGAACTGGAACGTTTAATGGCTTTATTACTTTATGGTCTCCTAGAAAAATATCTATAAAAGTAAAAACATACTCTAATGTTCCTACTGGGATATAGTCCCTCCAATTTTCATCTTTTAAAGTTCTTAGTTCTTCAAGGCCTACAAATTCAAAATCAAATTGAGATTGGCCATTATTCTTCCAAGTATGATATTCGAAAGACCTTAGAAGCTCAAAAACAAAATCTAATGTTACTTCACCGTTTATTGTTTGTAATAAAAATTTTATCATAATCTATTTAGTTTTTACTAAGGTATCAGGAATATTCTCAATACCAACCTTCAAAATTGCTTTCTTTATAATACTCCAATTTCTCTTGCTTTTTGATATAATAATTCTTTAAGAGGTTCTGGTTCATTTGGAACAGTATTATCTAAGACAGCATCCTTTAAAGCCTGTTTTAAGATACCAACTTCACGAGAAGGTCTTAGATTGAGAAGCTCCATAATCTGATTTCCATCAATACAAGGTTGAAAAAGTCGTTTAAAGTCTCGTTGTTTTAAATCTTCGATCATTTCTCTAACCTTTTTAAAGTTATTTAGGAAATGCTGTTTTTTCTCTAAGTTTCTGGTAGTAAGATCACATTCACATAGTGTCATAAGATCATCTATATAATCTCCTGCATCACTACATAATCTTCTTACAGCACTATCTGTAACCTGATCATTGGCAATAATTTGAGGTCTCATATGAAGTTCTACCAATGTTTGAACATATTTCATCTCTTCTCCTAAAGGTTGTTTCATTCTAGCGAAGAGTTTTGGTATCATCCTAGCACTCATATGTTCATGATCATAAAATGTCCAACCCTTTACAGGATCATGCCTTTTTGTAGGTTCTTTGCCAATATCGTGAAGCAATGCCGCCCATCTTATCCACAACCCATCAGATCTTTTGGCCATATTATCTAAAACGTTAACACTATGCCAAAAATTATTTTTGTGGAAATCAACATAATCTTCACCAACCTTATCATTTGTATCCAGTACTGTCAGTTCAGGAATAATCTGCTGTAATAATCCAGCCTCTTTTAGAAGAACAAATCCTCTCTTAGGATCTGAACTAAGAATAATCTTATTAAGTTCATCCGTAATTCTTTCCTGCACGATTATCTTTAAACGTTGTGAATTTTGACATACACCTTGCCAAGTAATCTGATCAATATCAAAACCAAACCTAGTTGCAAACCTAATACATCTAAGCATGCGAAGAGGATCATCTGAAAAAGTAATCGTGGGATCAGTTGGAGTTCTAATTATACCATTCTTTAGGTCTTCTATGCCATTAAAAGGATCAACTAATTCTCCAAATCTGCTCTTGTTTAAACAAATAGCCATAGCATTAATTGTAAAGTCTCTTCTAAGCTGATCATCTTCTAGAGTTCCATTTTCTACAATAGGATTTCTAGACCCTCTTTCATATGATTCTTTCCTTGCTCCAACAAACTCTACCTCAATGCCATTATAATTAACCATTGCTGTTCCATAAGATTGATAAATACTAAGTTTACCACCAACTCTTTTATGAAATGCTTTAGCCATCTGTATCCCAGATCCAACTACTACAATATCAATGTCATGACTAGGATAACCTAAGATTAAGTCTCTAACGTATCCACCTATTACATAACATTCAATTCCAAGTTGATCCGCTATATCAGAAATATCTTTAAAGACTTTTTGTTTCTCTAATTCACTAAATATTTTCATAAATCCTCCCCTAAGTGATTAATTAATGCATTAATAACAAGCTTACTCGTAGAATGAATCTTCTCATCAGCTTTCTCTGGATTCATAAATTCATTCCATAAAGTTTCAAGTTTTCCATGATCTATCTCCAACTCTAGTTCCTCAATTTTAATTATAGGACCATCAACGAAATATGCCTGAAGATTTTCTAATGTTACCTTTTCTTCAGGATAAACTACTGGTTGAGTAAAATATACATTATTCTCTATATAATTTACTATAGAAGTTGGAGTGAGGCGCTTAATATTGAACGCTGGCCATTGAATAGATGTAAAAATTCTCTTAGTGATTGATTTTCCACCGCCATCTAAGATATCTTCTCCCCAATATGCCATTTTCTCAGAATCATCTACTATAGAC
>Ga0326512_10000082_pt1 | contig 77401 bp, 124 predicted proteins | sample 1_2617_0518_D_FD_203652 | JGI IMG/M metagenome (GOLD analysis project Ga0326512, IMG submission 203652) | Bovine rumen microbial communities from UC Davis, California, United States - 1_2617_0518 | ecosystem: Host-associated > Mammals > Digestive system > Stomach > Rumen | place: USA...
AGAAATGTTCTTGGGGATGAAATGATAACAATATATAAAAATGAAAGCTTAACCATTGATATATGTTATAACTATGCATACTTCGAGGTATTCGGATTAACAAATGAAGAGTTTAGAGAACTTGAAAAGTATTACGACTCTTTAGAAGAAAGCGAGAAGGAATAAATGGAAAAGAAAGAACTAAAAGCAACAACGCAAAAAAGTTATTACGGGAAAGCAATAGTAATAGAAGATAAGTTCGGAAATAAAAGACTGAAAAGCTATAAAACAATAGTAGCAGAAATCACAAGAAAGGGAAAATTCAAAAGGCTATGGGAAGGATATAGCCAAACGACAATGAATCATATAAATGAATTTAGAAAAGAAAATGGGCTAGAAAAAATCAATGCAAAAGAATGGAAGAACATGCAAGTAGAAAAAAGGGATGAAAAAAGAAAAAGATGGGTATATGTTCTAAGAGATACAAAAAAGAAAACAAATGAAATATTTGAAATAGAACAAAAAAGAAACGCTCTAACAAGAGCTTTAAGAAAAGAAAAATACGGAAATTTTCTAGCATTAAAAAGCTTTATAGAAATAGCACACAAAGGAGCGAAAATATATTTAAGTGACAACGCAATTCTATCAATAGAGCAAATTTAAGAGGTGAACAATGAATATAATAACATTACAAGCATTAACAAAAATGTGCTTAAAAGAAATGGATAAAGGAAACGGGAATAAGGTAGTAATGGTAAGAAACAATACGAAATTTGGAAATTTCACGCCAATATTAGCAGAATTTGAAGATAACAAAGACGAAATAAACAAAAATATAAAAACAAGCAGTCCAGAAAACTTTATATTACTAGGGTGAAAAATGAGCGAGAAAGAATTTGAAAGATTCATAAAAAGATACAAAGAAACAAGAATAGCAAATAGAATAATGAATATAACGATAAACGTAATGATAATACTGTTAATCATAGTAAATATAGAAATATTAATATTATTAAACATGAGGTGAGAATGAGGTTTATAGCGACAAAAGAGGCAATAAATAAACTAAATACATACAAAATGACGGAACTGGAAGTAGCACAAGAGCATAAGGCGTTATGGAATATTGAACATGAAGGAGGGAATATTGGGCAAGCAATAATAAATTTCAAGAACAAAGATTTAATAATAGCACCAGTAGGTAAGAGAACAGCATTAATATATAAATACAAGCAAGAAATAAAGGGTGATTATAGAGCATTACCAGAAATAGAATATAACGGGAAAGAATGGAAAACAAAATAATAGACAAAGCGAATATATATTCGTATAATAAAAGAGAAGCGAAATGAAAAAAGATGAATGGATTTTAAGCAAAGAGCTAGGAAGAATAAGAAAATATGGAATAAATTTTCAAGCGCAAAGAGCAAATGAAACACAAGCAGGAAACCAAGCGGAATTAAGATATGACATAGTAACAGAAAAGACAAGAGAAGTAATAGTGCCGTATTGTACAATAGAAGAAATAATGTCAGTAACACTAGCACTAGAAAAAGTAATGGAAAGATTGAAAGATAGTGGATAGATTGAAGAAAAGACATGAAATATGGATTGCAATAGCAATAGTTCTTATGATGATTAACGTCATATTTGTAATAATCTCATTACCAATATTATTAGTCGTATTTATAGATTATAGTTTATGTAAAAGCAAAAAAGAAATAAAAGAAGAAGAAATAATACCAGAAGAAACAAGAAATCCAGAAATCATAAGAGCAGTATATGAAGACATAGAAGAAAGAAAACAAAAAGAAAGAGAATACGAAAAAATTATAGATGTAAGACAATTTGAAGGAAGAGATGATGTAAAAAAAGAAGAGGTAGAAGAATATATATGGCATCATCAAATAGGAGCAGGAAGAAGAGAAATAGAATTAATAATAAAAAAAATAATAAAAGTATGTAATATAACAGAAGAAGAAGGAAAAGAAATAATAGCAGAGCATTACTTAAAAGGAAGAGGAGATTGGGAGAACAACGAAGAAAAAAAGATAGAAAGAGAATATATAAGAAAAAGAATACGTGAAAAAGAAAATGATTATAAAAAAGTAGATGAAATAATAAAAAAAGTAGAAAGCAAAATAGGAGAAAGCGAAAAAATAACAAAAGAAATAAGGGATAAGAAGAAAGAAAATGCAACATATGAATACATATTTCATTATGAAGAATGGTTAAAGAAGAGGAAAAAGAATGAATGAAAAAGGATTGATGAGATTTTCCGTAGGAATGTTCGCACTAGGACAAATGTTAAAGAAAAACGACAACAAAGGAAAAGAACTTTTCAAAAAGAATAACTATTATAATCCGTTCAGATTACCACAAATGAATCATCCAGTATTCGGGAAATTATTTACAACCACAACAAAAGGAGCAGAAAGAAATGGAAAAGCAAAAGAAACAGCGGAGAAAATATGCGATGAGATATATAGATTGGAAAACATAGAAATGATACCGCTTTACTATAAAGAAGGCGCAAGCACAATAAAAATAAAAGTAAAACCAATAACAAACATAAAGAAAAGCTTCAATATACAACGACAAATAAAATACATAGTAGGAAATGAGGAAGCAAGAATATATCCAGAAGGAGATAGAATAACAATAGAGATACCAAACAAAGGCAATGCAGTAAGGTTTGGAAATCTAATAAATGACGTGAAATACAAAATAAATCAAAGCAAGACATATGTACCAATAGGAGAGAATATAGAAGGAGAAACTGTATTTGGAGACATAAAAGAAATGCCACATATGTTAGTGGCAGGAGCGACAGGAAGCGGTAAATCAGTGTTTATAAACGGCATAATTGCATCGTTATTAATAAAAAACACGCCATATGATATGAAAATGATATTGATTGACCCGAAGATGGTAGAGTTTAGAATGTATGCAGAACTTGACTATGTAAAATACGTAACAGAGATAAAAGAAGCAATAGAAGTATTGAATAGTCTATGCGTAGAAATGGATAAGCGATATGATTTAATGGCATCAAAGGGATGTAGAAATATAGAAACATACAATGAAAAATACAAAAATGTAAGACTGCCGAAAATACTACTGGTAGTAGACGAGATGGCAGATATGATAATAAATAAAGCACACGGAAAGGAAGTAGAAAGAAACATAATAAGATTAGCGCAGAAAGCAAGAGCATGTGGAATGCACATGGTATTAGCGACACAAAGACCATCAAGAGAGGTTGTAACAGGTCTAATAAAAGCAAATATTCCATGTAGAGCATGTCTGGCAGTGACTTCAAGAACAGAAAGCATGATTATGTTAGACCAAACAGGAGCAGAAAAATTACAAGGACATGGCGACATGCTATTTTTAGATGGAATAAATAATAGAGAGCCAAAAAGATTACAGGCAGGTTTAATAACAGACAATGAAATAAAAAACCTAGTAATATCACTAGCTTTAGACAACCAACCAGAGTATGCAAATAAATTCAATTGGAATAATAAAGCAGAAGAGATAAGAAAGTATTACGGGAGAGCGTGAATGGAATGAATAAAAAAACATCATGCATAACAGAAGAACAATTTAATAAGATAATAAATATCATATACAATGGAACAAATAATGGCAAAATAAAACCATCAAAAGAAATAGCACTAATATTAACAATAACAGGAAATTGTGCGCTAAGAATAGGAGATTGTACAAAACTAAAATTAAAATCATTCATAAAAGAAGGAGGCGAATATAAATATAACATAATAGAAGAAAAGACAGGTAAATCAAGAACATGTATCATTCCAAAAGAAATATATGGGATGATTAAAGAATATGCAGAGAAAGAAGGGAAAGGCGAAGAAGAAAATATATTTAGTATAACAGTAAGAGCAATACAATACAAATTAGCAAGCGTAGCAAAATATTTAGGAGAGGATTATGTAAATATAAGCACACATTCATTCAGAAAATGCGCAGGAATGAGAATATACAGGCTAAGCGGAAATGATATAGAGCTAACAAGAAAATTTCTGAATCATTCATCAGTAAGCACAACGCAAAGATATCTTGGCGTAAACAATGATGATATAAACAGAATATTAAAATCAAACTACAAGATACCATTTAAGGAGGAAAATGAGCTATACGGTCAACATAAGAAATAAATACCATAATTTCATAGAAAAAATAGATGAATTTAAAACGTACAAAGAAGCAGAAAATTATATTAAAGAATCACACGTAGACATTGATAATTCATGCGAAGAATTTGAAATAATAGAGGTAGAATAAATGAGGAGATATTTAGGAATAATAACAATATTAATAATGATATTTGCAATGAGCGTAAAAGTCAAAGCATCATACGAAGAAGAATGGCTTGCGAAAAAGAAAGCACAACAGGAAAAATACATGAAAGAATTGGAGGCAGAAGGAAATTTAACGGAAGAAGCATACAAGTCAATAACAAAAAAGGATGCAAAGAAAAAGAAAAGAAATGAAAAGAATATTCAGCAAGAAAATAAAGGCTTAGTGTATGGTGTAGATGAATTACATATAACAGGATTGCCAACAGACGAAAGAGGTTATACGCAAGCAGGAAATTATGGGGAAATAGACTAAAATATCAAGGCAAATTAGGATAGGGGAAAAAGATGATAGATTGGCTATATAAAAACAAAAGGAATGAAAATAAATTCATCGAAGTAAGAAGATATGACGATGGACATTATGTTTGGAAACAATCAATAAGGCACAAAGCAAAAATAGAAAAGAAATCAAACATAGAAATCGACATATTGAATTATACAGGATGCTCATTAAAAAGATGCAAGAAAGGAGTATGGAAAAGACAAAGAAAAGGCGTAATTGATGAAGTATTAAATGATTATAACATTGTAAAAAGTAAAATAGAGGCTTAATTTCAGCCTCTATTTTTTTTAGCATTGCGCACCAAGGGGTTACTATAATTACTTTTTGAAGTCAAGTGTCTTAGCCTCGACTATGCTCTTAAAAATTTGTCCAAAATCGGAATGCCCTACAATTTCATAATCAGTAGTGGTTGCTCTAAAACAAAGGACATTGCCATATTCTGTCATAGCAAGTAAAACTTGTCCGTCAGAAGTAAAACCGTAAAATGGAGCGAAGGCGCAACCCAGAGCATAGCCAAAAATAATTCCAGTCTTATCTGGCATAAACTTATATCGAACAATATCACCTATTTTATAACCAAAGTCACTCTTATCCATGTTGTTACCTCGCAATAAATGTAAATCCAATATAAAAAGTTGTATTTGCAGTCACAGAAAGAGATTTTCTACAATGAAGACCAGTGTAACTGTACCAAAAAGACACGCCGCCAGCCTCAACATTAACCCATCCATTAGGATTAGCAGGTAATCCACCAAATAACACAGCGCCACCGCTATAAGTTTTTGACGCACTAAATTTCATAATGCATGTAACTTGTACAATATCACCGCGTCTAACATAAGTTAATTGAGTTAATAATACATTAGAATCTCTTGTAGCATAATTGGGCGTTCCCGCCGCATTATCATAAAAATAACTAATATCAAGTGCATTATCTCTATCAACTCCTATTAAATGATATCTTGTACCATCGTAAATAAAAGTGGCTAAATCTCCCGCATGAATAGCATACGCCTTTATATTTGCGCCCCTATGCCATATATTTTTAGCTCCTTTTGAATTAATATTCATTGTTGCATTAGCAGGAACAGCGTTGGTGAATTTAACAGAAACATAGCCGTTAGTAACTAAATTATACCCACTAAGAGTTACTACCTTGGCGGATGTAGCTTCTGCGGTAGAACATGTACCATAGCCAGAGCCTAAACTTTGTGGAGTATAAGTAGTGTTATCATCAGAGCCATGTGATTGCCAAACCCAAGAACCGCCATCGAATACATATGTAACATATCTATTAGAATAACCGAACGCAGTATTATTAGTGCCAGTAGGATAGGCATTGTTGTAATAAATATTATAAGCACCAGTTCCATTAACATTAAGGGTAACTTTATTTTCGCTAGTAGCACTATACGAATTGGAGTTTTTGAATTTAACACAAACAGTAACTCCTTTTCTTAATTTAAAATAGCCATCAACTGTAGCAACCTTATCTTTCACGTCAGCCGCCGTCTCGCAAGCCCCTATATAAATATTGCCCTTATAAAAAGTATCATTAGGTCTATATGTGTCATTTGAAAAAGCAGGTCTAAGCATGGGCTTAAAAACCTTATTATTAACAGTTGTGCCTTTTACAATTCTAATAAAATAATTCTGGGTAGTATAAGAACCCGCGTAATCTTCAAGTTTAATTTTTTTTCCTTCACCATAATCATAAAAGGCTGATTCACCATCCTTATAGGAAAATTTTAATTGTAAATCAAGCATGTAGGTAGAAGAAGAACCGCCGCTAGGACAACCAGATAAAATATACTCTCCCGCAGGAAGGTCATATGTGTTTATCGAATGACCTGCAAGAACACAACTCGAATCGGCAGTAGCAGTTCCGTTTACAGTAATTTCACCAGTAGTAGGATTAAAAGTATAAGCAATACCGTTATTAACGTTAGAGTGAGTGCCATAACTCCATGAAGGCAAAAGGTTCTTGCCAGTAGCAGTCATAAGGGCGGATAAATCTCTGTCAAGAGATAACTGCCTCCATTCAGTCCATTTATTTTGGATGTTGTAATTATCATAAGACCTAAAAAAAATATTATAACTTTGAGATACATTAAAGCTATCAGACGAATGGTTAAGCGCGTAAGTAATATAAAATTGCGTCGCATAAGACGAATCCGCAACCCTCATCACAGTTAACTTTCCCGCGAGTTTTGTGGGAATATTTAAAATAGTATTAGCCCTATTATTTGACGCAACATTATAAATGCCCTCTGTCTTATAATTATTCAAATCAGCATTATCTGGAATTTCTTGCCCATAATATACTAGGGATTGGTCTTGCTCGACAAGCCTCTTGTCGCCTCGCCAGTTGCCGTTTTTAACATAGTTATACATTAAAGCACCATTAGCTACGTTATGCTTTAATTGAAATCCATTGTTACCAAAAAAGACGTTATCAACAACGTAACCAGAAGTATCAGCCACATAATTCTGCCCCGCAACACTGCTAGAAACATCGAACGAAACAACATGATAAACGTCGTTGATAGAGTCATACATAAGCGTTATATAATGTACACCTCTTAAACGTAAACCATCATTAACTCTTATAGTATTATTATGGTAATACCAAATAGGCTTCGCGCCAGTGTTATTAATATTAAGAGTTGCATTCACAGGAAGCGCGCTTTCAACCCTAATCATAACCATAACGCCATTGACAAGAGAAAAATTATCTATACTCGCAGTAACAGCCGAGCCGCTAATAGTAGCGACAGCATACCCACCGTTAGGCACAGCGTCGCTTGGCGCTAATTCGCACCATGGTTGAGCTGTTCCATCGTCATCAATGCATCTAACACAAACATGAACCTTATGTCCAGTGCCTTGCCAATTAGTTATATACATTTGAACGACGCGATTGCTAGAATCTGTATCAAGAACCCAGAGTTTTCCAGACCACGCTTTGTCCATGGGCATATTTGCAATAGTAGCCGCTTTGCCGTTATCAGAAACATAATAACTGCCCGCAGTAACATAATCATTAAGGTCTGCGTTATCGGGAATAGGAGTTCCTTTGAAATCAAGAGTATGAATTGCCTCGCGAAAAGCATCCATATCACCAATTTCATACGTAAGTTTCCCTTGTTTATCCATATAGAACTTGATTCCCTTTTGTCCTTTACGGTTGCCTTGCTCATCGTAATTTCTAACATAAGCGAACCATCCAATTCTTCCATCAGGCTCGACAATGGATTCTGTACGCATGAAAATTCTTCCGTCTTTATCAAGATGGCTTTCCATGGTAGGGTAAATTACACTTGAAACGTTATTGTTTGTCTTTGAAGCAATAACGTTGTGATGTTTAATTTCAAGTGCATCAGCAACATTCCTAATTGTATAACCTTTATCATCTGGCTGTCTAGCCACAAAATAATCTTTTATTTTTGAAATAAAAGAAGAGAAAAGGCTTTTTCTCTTCTTTTTTTCGGACACATCATAAAAAGGGATATAATCTTCATCAGAAATATCCGCTACTTCATCTTTTACAGCATAATAATCCGCCCTACCTTCTATTCCTACGCCAGATTTCTTATGCGCTGTATCGCCTTTCGTGAGCTTTTCTTCGTCAACAGAATCCTGTCTTAGATTTATCAAATCATCACCATTAAATCTAACTTGATTAACAGCCATTCAAGCCATCCTTTCTAAGATATTCTATCAGCATAACAGAATACTTACTTATAATATTACTAACTTGCCTATTAGACATGTTGATTTCTTCACTAATTTTCTCGTGTGAAAGCCCATCAATAAAGCATTTTCTTAAAATGAGTCTATCTCTTTGTGAATGGATATTTTCTTCAATTACCTCACTCATCTCGCTATTGGTATAGTTAATATTTTTTAGTCTCATTAGTCCTCACTTAATCCCTTTGAAAAGCAAGGGTTATTTTACGACAAAATAATAGCCAACCTCCGCGAAAAGGTTGGCTCTCTTTGGCTCTACATTCATAAAGCTTCTGATTGTAGATGCAATTATGCCTCGTCAGAATCGTTATTATGACTCTTTTTTACAAGTTTAAATACATCTTGCATCTTATTTTTCTTTAAAAAACAACACAAGCCAATCTCTTCTGCAAAAAAACCATAAAAACATATCGTTAAAACCGTCGATTCAGCACCCGTAACGGCAAGGATTATTGTATGAGCAATCGTATATATGATAACAGAAATAACGCTTAAAAGCAACCATTTGTCAAGATTGTCCATCTTCTTCTTATCCTGCTTCATAAGAGTTCTCCTGCTGTTTTGTTGGCAAAGCCAAAGCTTTTTCCTTATACGATTTAGCAACATCATTGCCTCCGAGCTTAGAATATATAGAATATGTTTTATCAAGCGTCAAGCGTTCATCGCTATCACAATAGCCTTTTTCTATATACTTTTCACATGAATTGATAATATTCATCCTCAGTAATGCTTGCACACCGTCTGCTATAAGAGCGACTTGTTCACGTTGCTTTTTCTCTGGCTCTCTGATTTTCTTTAAGCTGTTCAAAACTATCGTGGTAGCCCCAGAAACCGTTATTACTACCCCGCACACCCACGCTAAGATTGCTATGTAATCTTTTATTGATAATACACTCGTCGTACTCATCTCAAACCCCTTCCCAAAGTCAGTCTTTTACAAATTCAGTCATTACATACCCTACAATCTTACACCATCCATCCTTTTCCTCTTCGACAATAACAGGAGTTCCTGTTTTAAGTCTAAAAAGAACTTCTCCGTTCGGGTTAGTTCTTACATTAATTAAATTAGCAGAAGATGAGATTATTTTCTTTCCTTTCTTCTCGGAAATCTTTTTCTCTACCTTCTTTTCATCCTCAATAGGAGCTTTAACATCTTCTACAGGAGGATTGAAAGCATTATCTTTCATTGGCTTTACAACTTCGTTTACATTCTCTGAATTTTTCTTTCTCGGCATGTTCATTCTCCTTTTGTCTAATTATTAAAGGCTTTAAGCCTTCAATTCATTCAACTTATTAATTGTTTTTTTGCCAACAATTCCGTCTTGAGTTAAACCGTTATCTTTTTGGAATAAAATAACGGCTAGTTTTGTTTTGACTCCAAATTGCTTGTCAACATCTAAATTAGCCCCATGACGATTTAGCTCGTATTGAAGCCACGCGACACTCTCTCCAATACTACCTTCTTTAAGGAGTGAACTTGTCAACTTGTACGGATTGTCACCAATATCTACTACAACAACAACATGATGACCTGCTTTTAACAGAATATCTCCGCGTTTTAAACGCGCTGTGTTTGCAGTATAAAGAGGTGTTGTAAATATTTGAACGTCACCAGTCGCTTTTAGCACTGCTTGCAATGTTCTAGTTGTAGCACAATTACCAGAAAGAGTCAATGCACTCTCTGGAACACCCGCATACATACATGCGACACTAACCAAAGCAGAACAATCAGTTTCACAAGGGGTATTGACTTTTGACACATCGTAATTATACTTTCTCGCTTGGGCAAGAAGTGTGTTCCTTTGAAGTTGGTCGTAGCCAATATTGTCATTTTTACAAGCGTTCTCCATGCACTGGGCTACTTTTTCCGCCATGCGAGGCTCATTAAATCTTATAACGCATGTCCATCCGTTTCTATACCATGGACGAGTGCAGACCTCCTTTTTTGTTTGGTCTCCTGCTGTTCCATTTTTTACCGTTCCATTCTCACTTATACTTGCATGTGCTATTGTCACACTCATTAGTCATCCACCTCTTCGTAATCATATTTGCTGTTGCAATAATTGTTTTCTAAAGAAGCTAATAATCTTTGTCGTTCTTCGTCAAAATATTCTTTCAACACTTCTTTAAATTTTTCCAATCCGTCTGGGTTGTCGCTTAAATACTTACCAACGTCAACACTTTTGCCGTCAATAGTAAAATCATAAGCGTCCAGAGTGTCAAAAAAATTATTAATCGAATCTTCAACCGCATAATCAAAACCCTTCACATATTCTTTTGTGATACCCGTATCACAAAGCTTCCTTCTCATTCTCGACATAGGCTTTAGCCTTTTCATTCTTTGAGAGAATATCTTTCATGTCTTCAAGTACGGCATCCACCCATGCGCTAAAGACAGGAAAAGGAATAATCTTTGAAAAAATCGGGTACTTTTCAATAAAGTTACCATAAACCACCGAGAGCTTTATCTTTCCTGTGCCACTGCCTAAATCTTTTTCAGCCATGACAACAGCCTGTAGCAGAAATTCGACAACCGAACGCTTACCGTTCAGCAAGAAATATACTACCACGGCTACTACAGTGATAATTAAGCTCCAATTATTAATTATCCATTCCATACTACCACCATCCTTCTAATCAAAAAAAAGAGAGTCAAGGATTAAATCCTCGGCTCTCTTTGGCTCTACCTAAATGGTAGCATGGTTTACCTCATTAAACAAACAATTTAATTGTTCATTGACTCGATTGCAACTCTGATAGCCTCTTTTTCGGTTTCATTAGTTGCTTTATCCATTAGCCTTTGAAGTTCCTCTTTTGTGTTTGAACTGCCCGCATAATACCCGTTATCTCTCGAATATCCATCGGCATATCTTCCTTGATTATCTCGCTGTGCATTAGCACCACGTCCTCTCGCAAAAGAATAACCGCCCATCGGGTACATACCAGAATATCCATCTTGCCCATTCATAGAATTTCCAATATAAGATGCTCCTGCGTATGAGCTTCCTTTAAAATCTTCCATAGCCTCGATTGTGTCAATGTCTTTAATAACATCAACTGCTTTGTAAACAACCTCAAGGCTATTCATATCAAGAGCGTTTTTGCGGCTTATATGCTCAAGTTCATCACACATAAGTTCTTTTATCTGATTATAAACTCTCATATTACGCTCCTTTCTAAGCTATCCTCGATACAGTCAAATTTGCATTTGCTACTTCAACTGTTGGAGTAGGCGTTGTAGTGTCATCTGTTACACCGCTTACGTATCTTACAGACACGTTAAAACAGCACCCTTTAGGAACTGTTATAATAGCTGTACTGGTCAAATTCTGAAACTCCTCTACTGCTTGCGGAGTAGCAATAGCTAAGCTACTCGGACGAGTTTCACCATTAACTGAGATAGCAATACCAACAGGGGTTACTTCACCACCTGTCGGTATCTGTACATTGCCATTCCAAATAAGTTGATAACGAGCAAAACAATTAGGGGGTGCACCTCGGAGAGTAAAGTTCCCTGTTCCGTTGTCATGTATCACATAACCTCTCGGACAAGGAATGGAAGCATTAAACACAATCGGATTGTTTAAAGCAACAGTCTGATTGCCTATTTCTATATACTCAGCCATAGTGTCATCCTCCTATTAAAATTGACCGCATCCACAACTTACTGTTTGAGGACAACTAAAAATCGGAGTATTGCCGTAAACGGGTGTTGTTCCAACAGGACAATTTTTCAGTCTGTTGTACAACTGGTCTACCTCATTAGCAAAGCCCTGTGAAATAAATGCGTTCTGCGCTGTCTGTGATTCTCTAAGCGTAGCCATATTAAGCTGTGTTTGAAGCTCTGAAATTCTATCATTCTTCGCATCAACCTGTGCTTTTACGCCATCAAGTTCAAGCTGACAGAGTTTGTCAAGGATTGCTTGTGTGCCCCTTGCTTGAGAATCTATGATATCTCTTGTGTTTGTTGCACTTGCATTCCTTGTAGCACATTCCTCAGTTGCGATAGTATAGCGAATATCGCCTAATCCACCCTTAACATCAGAATTATTCTGTGCTAACTGTCCTTGAACAGCATTGAAGCCTTGTGCTGTAGCTGTTTGGCTTGCAAAAGCCTGTTGCATACTAGCCATCTGTCTAGCATTATCAGCTATTTCAGCCTGTGAGAAACCACTATTTACAGCTTGAACAATTCCATTTCCTGTCTGACAAAGATTCTGATTGATTCCCGCAATACCAAGTTGAACATCACCGAAACCAGATGTTACAGAATTTTGCAGTCCGCTAATAGCGGTGTTTAAAGCTTGATTCTGGAAACCATTAGTAGTAATCTGTGCGTTATTCATCCATGGATAAAGAAGATTTCCGTCAGCACCACCAAAGCCTCCGAATCCTCCGTTTCCCCATCCTCCGAAACCGCCAAAAGCGAAAAGAAGGATAAGAATAAGCCACCAATCACCATTGTAGCCAAAGCCTCCTCCCATACCACTATTAGCGGCGTAAGCAGGAGCTACTGGCATGTAAAGCTGTGAGCTATTTTCTACCATTCAATAGCGTCTCCTTTCGTTTGATTTATTTCCATATGCGCATAATAGAAACCTTGCTTAAACCTCACAAAAGGAATATAATATAACCATCCGTATAGTTACTTTACATATTAGTTTTGCGAGGGAAGCAATTAACTTACCACCCATTAAAGTTAATTGCTTTTTTCATTCATCATATTTTGCACTTGATTAACTTGACCTTCAAATTGTCGAATATTATTAGGCATCATACCGTTTTGTATGAGATATTGTCCTATTTGCTCATAATTGCACCCCATCTTCTGTATTTCTTCCGCTTGAACATCATTTATCATCCCGCGTTGGCGCAGAATATTAGACAGCATGTTTGGGTTTTGTCTTATTTGCTGTAGCTGATTAAAAAAACTCATCATAGGGTTATTCATCATATTAAAAAAACTATTCATCATCTAATCCTTTAATTGATTGACTTTCACTAATTATTGACATATCATATATTTAGTGAAATAACAACGAGGTACACTATGGAACAAATGACAATTACTGCTAAAATTCAGATATCAGTCGATACAGACAGTAGGGTTTTGCTTGATGAAACCATGTCTGTTTATTCCGATGCCTGCAATTTTGTGTCTGACTATGTGTTCCATACTCACGACTTAAAGCAGTTTTCGCTTAACAAGATATTGTACTCTACACTCCGAGAAAAGTTTGGACTCAAATCTCAGATGGCTCAGTCTGTATTTAAAACTGTTATCGCAAGATATAAGACCATTCTTAAAAATCAGAAAGAGTGGATTCAGCCGTCTTTCAAGAAGCCACAGTATGACCTTGTATGGAACAGGGATTATTCCCTTACACAAAACTGCTTTTCAGTAAACACTTTGAATGGTCGTGTTAAATTACCTTATTTTGTTGAAGGTATGTCAAAATACTTTGACCATACAATCTATAAGTTTGGTACAGCCAAGCTTGTAAATAAGCATGGCAAGTATTATTTGCATATCCCCGTAACCTACGATGTCGAAGAAAGTAATGTTTCTGACATCTGTAATGTCGTTGGTATTGACAGAGGTATAAACTTTGTCATTGCTACTTATGACAGTAAGCACAAGTCTGGATTTGTAAGCGGTAAAGCCATCAAACAGAAACGTGCTCACTATTCCAAACTTCGTAAAGAACTCCAAATGCGTCACACTCCATCTGCAAAACGTAGGATTAAAGCTATCGGTCAGCGAGAAAACCGTTGGATGCAGGATGTAAACCATTGTGTGTCAAAGGCACTCGTTGAGAACAACCCGAAGCATACACTTTTTGTCCTTGAAGATTTGTCGGGCGTTCGCAATGCTACAGAGCGTGTCAGAACTAAAGACCGCTATGTTTCTGTGTCATGGTCTTTCTATGACCTTGAACAAAAACTCATCTACAAGGCTAAACAGAATCAGTCTGCTGTTATTAAGGTTGACCCTCGTTATACGAGTCAGTGCTGTCCTGTATGTGGACGCATTGAAAAGTCTAACCGCAACAAGAAGATACATCTGTTTACTTGTAAAAACTGTGGCTATAAATCTAACGATGACCGTATTGGAGCTATGAATCTGTACCGCATGGGAATCAACTATCTCGAAGACAGTCAAGTACCGAGTACAGTTACGGCAGAGTAAATCTTTGTCGTAAGGGGCGGTGTCAACCGTCCCATGATGCGACACCACGGAAGTTACACCGACAAAATGTAGGAGTTATTGCAACGAACTACAGGGGAGTCGCAAGCCCATTACCTTTAGGTGATGGGTAGTTGACCATTTAGTCCTCTTCATTTGTCTTTTTCTTAGTAGGCTTAAACGAAATCTCAGAAATCTTCTTTTCAACTTCTTCCTTTATTTTGTCTGAAACAATCTGTTCAACCAAGTCCTCTATTTTATCTGATATAAGACTTTCAAGCTCCTCTCGCTTCATATAATCTTTAAGCTGTTCAGAATCTTTCGGTTCAGTTTCATCTACAAGCCTTTTCTTAATAAAAGTTACTTTACCTAGTTGGTCTACAGACTTCATGTAAAGATAATCAGCTCTTTGATTCATCAAAAAGATACTTTGTCCTGCATTAAGAGGATAGTTCACACCTTCTTCCTCGCTTTGAACCCAAGCAAGTATTTGATTCTGAGCCTGTGAAGGCTGTGGCATTACTGGTTGTTGAAGTTGTTGTTGAAAATTTGGATAGCTTTGATAATAGCTAGGATAGGGATAGTTGTTCATTCTTTTTCCTCTCTTTTCCAATAAAATATCGGGGTCTCGTCACTACTATTCCAAGAATCGTAGATATTTGAATCTTTGATACAGGCAACGTGTGTACCCGTTCCAACAATGAATGTTCCTTTAGGATGGTCTTTTGCAAAATCCCTAAAGGTATAACAATCTGGACACAGGTTAGAGATTGCGTATCGTCTAAAGCCTTTTGAATGTAAATACGAATTAAGGACAATATTCGATGAAGGCATATCCTTCAAGAAAAATCCTTGCGAAGCTAGTTCGATATACGCACTATCCCATGACGTATTTAACGCTTTCGCTAAACACCTTATAGTGCAGTCTCCTATTCCGCGTCTCTGGTATGGATTCGGGTTATAATACACGTATGCCATCTTGCTTTCCTTTCGTGAGGGGATGACAATTTATTTTATAGGGGCTGTCATCCCTCTGAACTGTATTATATAATACTTGTTTAAATAGGAACATGAAAAAAACATGCAATTTTTATGAAATTTTCATGCAATTTTTGAGAAATATAAAAAAATAATGTCAATTTAAACACTTAACGCAAAATAGCCCTCAACAAATAAGTTGAGGGCTATTTAATAATTTTGAACCTATTATGCCTTTACGTCAGTACAAATAAAGTAAAAATTATTATTAGTTCCATATAAGCCATCTTTAAAAGCGCTATTAGGGCTTAAAATGTAATAATACTCATCATTGCCATCGTCACAATCCTGATAAGGAATGACTTTGGGAGATTCTACTTGCCAATCAATTTTTAAATCTGATTGTCTTTCATAGCCACGACCATAACCCCGATAAATATAATTAGAAAGTCCCTTATTAGTAGCTATTGCTCCACCCATTATTCGCGTATTAGTTGACGACTGAGAATATGCCCCTTGTCTAGTGGAAGGCATGTCCTCATAATATTCCATTATTGAGCCGTCAATACTCTCATAATGTTTTCCATAAGAAGTGAAGCACTCCGCATTAGAGCCATATCCGCTTACATAATATGAATCATATGTGTTATAGAAACCGTCTCGATATTCAGCATGTTTATCTATTTGCCAATTATCGCCTCTAATTATATACTCACCGTTATTATTTGTGCATACATGTATTTTATTATAATACGACGGGTTGTTATGCCAAGTAATATACACGCCGCATTGATACGCATTAAAATTATACGTTCTTATTTGTCTCCAAACGCCGTTTTCTAACACACAAAGGACGCTTGTACTTGAGTTTTCATTACTACTGCCAAATGCATAAAGCTTCCATGTTTGAGCGCTGTCTGTCGTGTATTTAAAAACATAGTATGGTGCAAAAGAGGAAGCATTAATGGATGATGGAGAACCATAACTTACCCACTCCATTACCTTTCCTTCCGCATCTTTTTTTGACAATTTATAAACATTACTTGATTTTTTGGCGACTACAAATAAGGAATTGTCAAACAACATAACCTGCCTTACGCCATAAGAGTCTCCCTGTCCATTATTAGGTGTCCATCTAGTAACTATTTTACATCTTTTTTCAATACTTCCTGCTCTTATGGTTAAGTACGTGCTTCCCATAATTGATGTAGAATGTGTACTGACAGTCAAACCGTCATTAGAAATACCACCTGCATGAACATAATCATCATCAACACTATATTTAATCCTATTAATATCAGCATTCGCAGGTACAATTTGAATAGGTATTTTCTTACTATCTTGATAGGTCAGCCTTACTTTGGAAGGCACTATGATATCTTCAATCGGAATAGCAGACTCTCCGTTTGCCCATAGTATTGTATCTGGACGATTCTTTTGTTTGATTAGTGCCTTTATGTAGAAAGTTCCATTACTGATTCCTGTTACAAGCCCTGTAGAACTCACGGTTGCTACAGAAGTATCAGTGCTAGAATATTCAACTGTATATTTCGCATTTGAAGGCAATACGCTTAATGTTAATTGAATCGTATCGCCTATTCCAACTTCAAAAGGCGTAGGAGTCAATGTTGCACTCGTAATAGCAACATTGAAATTAAACCAATTTAGACAGCTTTGCTCCAAATGATTAAGCCCATCTGCGTTTACAAAATTATTATTTCCCTTATAAGAACCTCTTTCACCAACGGTCACATTCCCATCCATCCTCTTGAATGAATCGAGGGCTTTTTCAAAAGCTTCAAATTCTGACGGGAAGTAATCGTTATCATAACTTGTTTTCGGCAATCCAAGATTTATTTCTACGGCTTTTTCGGGATTGTCATTATTAAATCTATCGTTAAGAAATAACAGGTTATTTCTTATTCTATTATAGTCTTGATATGTAAACTGGTCGGTCTTAACCCAGTCTGTTTTAGGAGTTATCCATTCGTAGCTCACTCTTCATCCTCCAAAAAATCAACAAACAATTCGTCACAATCCGTAGAACTAGCCTCTTCTTGCGCTCGACTAACTGCCTCTATACCTTCTTCCATTCTGTTTAGAAGAACCGCAGTTACAACCTCGCCAGTTACCCATACGTGTTTATTATAACTCATAAGTTTTCTCCAATCTTAAATCTGCCTACAATAGCTCTTTCTAAGTTTGCGTCCGTTCTATAAGACACTCTTCTTGCTACAAGTTTACATGAAAAATCCATTCCCATGCTTGTATTAATAGTTTCTTCTTCGATTCTCACTTCATTATCAGCAACATAATTATTCTCAAGATAAATCAAATCGTCAGCATCAATTGAAGTATCTCCTCTATAAGTTAAAGAATACTCCACATCATTATCATAATATTCTCTAAGCCATTCTGCTTGTTGATTTGCCATTATAGACGAACCTATCAATGGGTTTGTTGATTTCTTTTCAACTCCCGTTTCGTGAATATCAAGAGTATATATATTGTCGGTAACAGTAAAAGGATGCGCATAAACTTCTATATCCTGCTCCTTATTAGAACTTACAACAATATAATACGCTCCGCTTTCTTTTATAGTACCATTAGAAACCTTGTAGTCGTAGTATGGCTGTGAGAAAGTCATTGTATTATCTCCGACCACAGCACTAATTGAACCAATAGCCGAACCGTAAGCACCCTCTATGGTTGTAATATCTACGGTTTCCCCGCCTTCTTCATTCGGTGTGGTGACAATATTAACTCGTGAGTTTCCGCTTTCCGAATCCGTTTTCTCTAAGTCATAAACATAGCTGTGAACATTAATCCTAGATACTCGCTCTAAATCATTCACCATAGGAACATTCTTTAATTCATGGTAAGTCAGATTATATCTAACACCACCATCAAGCTCGATGCTGTTTAAATGAATCCTCTGATTTGGCGATGCTCCATTAAACGTTATTTCTATTTCATCTACAACCCCGTCATAAGAATAAACAGTTGTAATACTAAGATTTGTTAAAGACTGAGTATTTACTGCACTTCCAGACCTCTTTGAAACAACTGTTACAGAAGTAGGAATAACTACCGCAAACTTTAAGAAAACTCTCTTAAGGTCAAATTCCGTTTTAAACGTCATAATTATCTTATGGCTATGCGTAAATGCTCCGTTTGAATTAGCTATCTCGTCAGAAACATAACCTACTTGCCGATACGTTTCATTCTCTGGCAAAAACAAGAGCGAACCATCTGCGTATACATATTCATGTTCTGCATCAGCATAATTGTACAAAGAATTATCATTAAAAATAGCTGACGGAATAGAATATGAAGTAGCACCTTCAAAGAATATATCCTTTATATACTCTGCTCTTGTACCGCTAACGACACAAATATTTCCATCCCTATCCTCATATAATACACTTCTTGAAGCGTTTGCTATCATCTGCAACGCTTCATTATGAGGACAAATAGGCAACGGATTAGAGAACACTGTTTTTCTTAAAGAAGAATCAATAATGTAATCCTCTACTCCTGCATCAATTAAAACATTCTCAGTTAAATCATATGCTGAAATACCGTCTTTATAATATTGCCCCTTATAGTAATCTCCCACTAAGAAATTCAGCTTTCCCGTGCAATTAAATGTTGCTTGGTAATCATCGCTATTCCATGATTTAACAAATACCTTGCCACCTTTAATCGTATAAACAGAGCCGTCAGACATTTCGTAACCATAATTATATTCAATCATTTGTTGTTCTTGAATGTACTCTGCATAACCATAAGGGTTATCCTTATTAAACAAATGATTTCTATTATCCACGACAAGAGTAAACGTCTTTACTGGCAAACTATTAGATATATGACTTACGGCATTGTCTCTTACTGTTGAAATGATTTGCTTGTCAGTAAACTCAAGTTCGATTCCGAAGTAAACAGTTTTTAATGCGAGTTTACCACTATTAGGGGTTATTTTAATATATGGAGACGACATAAACCCTTCATCATATACTAACTTATTTTCAGTAATAGCTACCGTATCGCTTTTTGTTCCGTTAGTAACAGTTATAGTCGAAGGCAATGTTCCAGAAAAAACAAGAGTCAATCCCGCAATGTTAAGTTCGTGATATTGTCCAAACGTAAATGTAATACTTCCATCACCTTCCGTACTTACAACGCCTTGATAAGAAGAAGGACTATCCTTGTACAATAATTCTTCGCTTCCCGTAAAAGAAGATGAAATCGAAGCATTCTTTTGAGCGTAGGGATTATACAGCTTTAGCTTTGCAGTAACAGATGTATGTCCTCGCCATCTTTCTTTCATTTCTTCCTTATATTCATCAGATACATACTGCATTTGAATTCTCCTTATACAGCATCACTCGCCAGTTTTCGCTTCCCATGAATACACAGGAGTTCCGTTGCTAATAGTAGCTGTTAATACGTATTCGCCATCTTCACCTTCCGCAAGGGGTAGTAGTTTGTCAGAAGAAGCATATCCTACCCATGCGTTCCAATTAGATGCATAAGTTCTCATATACAAAGAAGAGTCTTCATTGATTATAAATATCTGTACAACGCCGCTTCCTGTTTCAGCTACAATAAACTTTCCACTTTTCTCAACAGGCAAATGAGCGATTTCAGAGGCATCTGAATCACTCGCTATATAAAACACTCCTTTTACAGTCATATCATTTACATCAGCGCCCGTCTCGATGCTTTCTCCCGCTCTTATCATTAAATCGGGAGTCGCACCTCCCATAGTCTCTGTTATAGGCGTTAGTTTTTCTTCAACAAAAGTCTTTATCGCAGTATCTAGTTTTTCCATAAATTTCTGCATAAAAGAAAGTGTTATTACCGACATAGTTACCTCTTTTCTTTAATCTAACATTTGCTCTCTCAATATTATATTACAGTTTACCTTTATTATCAAAGAAAAAGAGTAGCTTTCGCTACTCTAACCCTTACTTCTTTTTCGGAACTTTCTGTTCACCAGTTACCTTATTGACTCTTACTATCTGTCCTTTATTAGAGTCGCTTTTCTTTTCTCTACTTGTTGTTGTCTGAGTAATCTTCGCTTTTTGCCCCATACATCACATCTCCATTTCCGATTATGTTTACACCACTTCCGTCTTGCTGAGCATCAATAGTTGTAGTTGTTTGAACGCATTGCCACTGGCACTCATACCATATCCACCCTATGTTTGTTGCTATAAGGCATAGTATTAACGCCAATATCACAATCCATAATTTCATTACAAATCGTTCCATTCTAGCTTGTGAGCTTTCAAAAGCCAAATAAGATACGTTTAAAGACTCAGCTTTTTCTTTTTCATTGCTCATATTAACACAGTACCTCCAATTTATCAATCTTTTTAGTGCGCATCTGGTATTAATTTTATTCCCGTAACCTCTTCAAGACGGTCAACAATGTCTTCTGTATTATACCCCATATTGGAATATTTTACGATTTTTTTATTTACTCTTTCAAATAAAGACATTACCTGTCCATGCTCATTATCTTCCGACTCTTTCCAATTATAATCTTCTATCATCGTCATGCCAAGACACGCAAAGAAATGTATGTAATTAGAGTCTACTGCTTTCTGATACTCTTCATACGCCTTATAATCAAGATGCTTTTGTGCATGAGCCATTATTGTCTCAACCTTGCCAAGTGACTTCTCTAACCTTCGTCTCTGACTACGATTTCCACCCTTCGCATTTATTATATTGGCAACATCGCCTATCACATCATCCGTCATGTAATTCTTTCTATTAAGAACATTTAAACTGCTATACTTATTCATGTCTGCTCCTCTTCATAATATATCAACTCCACAATTTCCATAGGCGATACCCACGTTCCGTCCTTCACAGTATCTAATTTTATAATATCTGCTTTAGGGATTCTGTTTTTGTTCAAATAAACGATAGCATCATCCATTCCTTGAAAAACAACTCTCTTATACAATTCATCCTCCTTCCAAGCGTTCTTTTATATAAACATACGCTTTTCTTAATGCCAACCAGTTATTAGTTTCCGTTTTCGAGAACAAACTAGGAATATCACCATACTTTCTCTTAACCCATTCATAATACCATTTTGCCTTGGCTATGTCTTGTTCTTTAGGGTTATTCTGTTTTTCTCCTGCTCTGTACAAATACTTATAAGCATTTGTCAAACAGAATGAGATTGCCATTTCCAAACCAAAATCATCAACCATTTCATCAATACATTCTTTCTTTCCTTTTACATTATAATGCGCAGGATGGTCTACGTTGTTCATCTTTTCCTCCTATGTATCTTGCTCTACAAGCTCTCCTTGAATGCATCTTTTTCTTAGTATATATATCCGAATACTTTCTGAAATAACCTTCTATATTATACAAGAAAACTAAGTCTTTACCGCATTTCTCATCATGTTTCAACATTGATATTAAATCCTTGATGGGAATTGCCCTATCTATAATATTGTTCTCGTCTACCACATAATCATCATCCATGCTTCTATTCCCCTTTAACTAAAATAATAACCCTTTTCCTTTATTTCTTCCCACTCTTTTGCAATAAATAATTCATCAATCATGCTTCTTTTTTCACCGCATCTAATAATTGCGGTAACACGATAAAATTCAGCGCCCTTCTTACCATTACCCATAATTTTTTCTTCGCTTATAATCTTATCCACATAATATTTTAATATACTCATTTATTTCCCCTACCATCTTCCGAAAGCCATACGGATTTCATTATAGATAGTGCATCTTCCATAGCCTTTTTATACTGCGGATTATCTGAATTATAGACAGCCAATGAAACTTTAGACATAGCATCTAATGCTTTATTCTGAAATTCTAAGCTTACTACATTATAACCACGCTCGTATTGCTGTCTATCATACTTTAAAGCTTTGACAAGTTCATCCCTATCAACCTTTATATCCAATGATGAAATCATTTTAAAAACATTATCCTCAACCCAAGAATTATAGGTATTGCTCACCTCTTTATGTATTAAGGTTATCGGACTTTCGTATTGCTCCGCAGGAATAAGGTAATCGCTATTAAAAACCTTAGAAAAATCAATATTATAGTTACTCATATCTCCCCTCCCAATATTTCGGCTCTCGATGAGTCGTCAAATTATTTTTAATCGCTTATCAATATTATATTTGATGAATGTGTAAGATATGTTTTTCCATTTTTATCCGTCACTTGAATGATGCCATCGCATCCCGACCATGCTGAAATTTCAATCTCGCCATATCCTTCTATGACAGCCTTATTATATGTATTACTGCACGCTAATCGCTCATTACAACCAGTCAGCAGAAGACCAATTAACACAATGATAATTCCCTTTTTCATGCTATCACCTCTTATTCATATCATCATCAATCCATTTAGTTATAGCCACAGCCATTATCAAAATTCCAATGCTTATAATTATTCTTATCATGTGAAACCCTTTATCTTTTCGCAAACAACTCTCTCAGAATAGGACATTTACCACTTTCGATTATTCTTCCGCAAGCACCTAACTCGCCACCGCAAACAGTAACTCCATGACAATCTTTCTTCCACTCGCAATTATTAATCGCGTCATCTATTTGCTTTTGCGTTATCTCCATTGTCACTCCTCTTTGATTAAAAATCACCATCAAGCTTAAGTCTAATTTCATTAAGCTCTCTTCTAAGCTTTACGATATCTGACTGAATAACAGTTCGCTTTCCATAAAAGAAAACTGACGTTTCGCTTAGCTCTCTTTTTGCAAGCTCGATAATTCTATCAAGCGATTCTCTGCAATACGTTAGGTCTTTCATAATTTCTTTCTTGCTTGCACTCATTTTAATCCTCCTCATCGCATGACTTACCTAATATTTTTGTCATAAACTCTGGCTCTTTTAAAGTCAAATTTCTATACATCTGTTCTGCCTTATCTCCCGTGATTACTTTTACAATATTTATTGAAGGGTTAAAGCCTAAGCCATATCCTTCTCTTCCAACCACCAACACAGGAACATCTTCTTGTGATTTATCATATGTCACTATCAATTTCTCACTCATTTATTGATTCTCCTTTCGTAATATCAAGACTTCCTTACAAAAACAATGTTACCCTATAAGGGCAACATTGTCAACACGTTTCTTCCATTATTTCTAAATATTACATGTCGCTTTCTGTTGTTTTGGAAATCCCGATTAAAGAATATAGCTTCTCTCTTACGAGACCTATTTGTTCATCTATATAGCCCTTTAATCTTACTTCCCTACTTTCATTAAACCATTTAGCTTTAAATTTTGTAAGTGTTTCTCTATAGCCATCCTCTGATATATCACCGCTTTGCCACCACTCTAAATCATGTAGTACATCACACAAATCTTCTATCAAATCATTCATTTCAGCATCATACATTTGGTTTCCGCATTCACATCTTAATCTGTTGTATATGTAATTATAACTTCCTCCGCTCATTTTACCCTCCTTAATAAGCTTCATTATCAGATTTTCATTGGCTTATTCCTGTCTAGTGTTTTGTACAATTCTCTTCGCTTCTTCTTTTGCTTTCGCAACTCCATCAATAAAGCCTAATCGGTATGCATCCCACTCCGAATCTGAATACTTTAACAGGTCTCCCTGTTTTTTCCATGGAGCGGAAATATTAATATCATGTATTTTTACCCTAACAACATCATTACTCAAAGCTTTCTTTGCAATTTCAGCTTCTTCTTCAAGTCTTTTCAATTCGATATCATTTTTTGATGCTATATATGTCATGCCTAATACTACCACTCCGACTATCACAACTACTATTACTATTGTTATTGCCATAAAATACATTTCCTCACCTCCTTATTTACTTAAATCAATTCCAAAAGCATTAGTTTTTACATACACTTTCCCGTTTACATCTTGAAAAATAGGCTCAGTGCATCCGTATTCAATAAGCTCATATCCATCCTTGATTATGTTGTCGTGACTATCTGAGATATAAGCTATCAACTCATTGGTATTTGCATCTACAACGCATCTGTTCATTCTTTACTCGCCTCCTTTATCTGTTTTAATCCCCATATTTTTCAGCAAAAATACTTGCTATATTCCATCCAATGTTGTCTGTAATCTTTTCTGCCAATTCTTTTGAAGCTAAAGAAGATGCAAGTTTCGGTATATCAATCATACTTTCATTTACTCTTTTATACACCTCAACATTTACCGCCTTTATAATAGCATCACGAATAAAATATTTGTTTGAAGGTTCTCCAAACCAAGTTTTCACTCGCTCATTAACTGCCTTCTTAATTAACTGTTCTATCTGCTCATTACTAATTTCTACATTCATTCTTTCACCTCGTTCATCTGCTTCAATACTTCGGCTATTTGTGGATAGTTTTTACCAGTTTTAACCCAATAGTCATTGAATGTATGCTTGTCTATAGTGAACTACCCACCACCTAAAGGAAGTGGGCTTCGTAGAGCCATTCGGCTCTTTTTAAGAAGTTTGATATTTAAGCTTCCACCTGATTTATCAGGCAATCCTTATTCTTACGGGCGTGTCCACCTCGCCCCTAGCGTATAGTCCGTCTAAGGACACAACGTTACTTTTACGTAGGATATTAAGCGCTCCATTTATATCAGCATTAAGACATTTACCATTCTTACATTGATACATTCCTCTGTGAATTCTATTGCCGCTAAATATATATGTTTTTGGATTATCATTATTGTAAATTGGAAGTTCATCTTTATCCCAGAATGAGGATTTAGATGTATAGCTTTCTTCCTGTTTTACAAACACAATACTATTTAACTCACATAGATATTCTAATTTAAAGCGCAATTGACCGTAAGGGATATTTACAAAATTTTGATTATTTGCTTTTCCCATATCAACATTGCGTTGGAATGTCTCATTATAGCCAACTACGAGAGTTCCTATATTATTAGATATACAATAGTCTATGATTTTACGAGCAGTCTTGTTCATATAATCATTAACCTTATTGTTTCTATTTCTGGTATTAGCTTTTTGTCTGTTAGTTGGTCTATATCCCAAACGCTGTTTGTCTTTAATTGACTGTAACTGAGCATTACGCTTGTTATACCACTGATTGATAGATTTAAGTCTCTTTCCATCTATGATGAATGACTTACCTTCACTTGATACAGCAGTTACAAGATTATTTATACCTAAGTCTAAAGCTAGTGCATTGTTTTGATTTAGATTTCCTTGAATATTTTCAGCTTCATATATGTACTGGATTTCAAAGAACCTAGCGTTTGCCTTTGGTATTATGCGTATCTCTTTAACTTTTTTATCAACTAAAATCGGTGGTATTGTAATCTCTACACTTTTATGGGTCTTCTTATAAGTGTTTGAAAATGGAAGTATTAACTTATTTCCATTTAGCCTTACAAAACCAATCACAAGAGTAGCATATCCATCTTTCGGAAGATAATTAGGTAATTTACAATCTTTAAAAGCATACTTACCTTTTTTAGCAAGCTTCAGTAAACCAAAGAATGACTTGAAGCTGCCATCTACTTCTTTAAGTATCTGCTGAGCCATATTTGAGTTGAGTAATTTATAGTTTTCAGATGACTTTAAAAGAGCGTAGTTCTTCTCATAGTTTAGATACTCGCCTTCATTGAGGTAGTATTGTCTTACATTGTAGATTGCCTGATTAGTTAAGTTCTTTGCTATATGGCAAAGTTCCTTGATTGATTTATAGTCTTCTTTTGACAGATGTTTAACCTGTTGTTTTACTGCAAGATACATAAGCTTTCTCCTTTCTATAGATTTAGGATTATCCTATGTATATATTATATCATATTTTACTAAAAAATACCATTTTCAGTAAAATAACAGTCTATGAGGCGGCATTCATCCCACCACTCAAGAGTAGTGTTTTTCTGCCTCGTTTCTATAAATTCACGCTTTGCCATCAATCCCACCCCTTCATCTTCTTGATTATCTTTTTAACCCAATCGGGCAACGCACATTTCCATATAGGCACATCAAACTCATAGTTGAAGCAACAGCCGCAGTCCTCACACTCTCCCTCGTATGAGAAGCTATCCCACCCCATGATGCAATCCTCACAGCACCTATCTATGCCGAAATACTTCTTTTGTTTGCCGTTTTTCACTTCGTTCCAACTGAACAGCTCTAAAACCCCGATTTTCATTCTTCCTGTCCTCCTTTATATGGTGCGTTCCAATCGCTTTCTGATAATAGATTGTCTATCTCTTCACACAAATGCTCGTATGCCCAATGATATCCTCTATCTACTGCATTAAGCGGTTCTCCACCGTTATCATCATCTCGTGCTTCCATCCTTCTTTTTAATCTTTCAAGATAGGGCTTAACTATATCCTGCTCAGAAAAAGAATGAATACGCCCTATCTGAGCTTTAAATGCTATATCCTCATAATGGATGCTGTCTCCTTGTAATATAGGTGCTATCGGTGCGTTAACATATACAATTTCTCTTGTTTCTATAAATTCACGCTTTGCCATTCCTTATCCCTCACTTTCTACCTTTTCTAAGTTAGCCCCGCACTCTGGACAACATCCGTCATCAGCCTTTATGGTTGGCAACTCGTTAATTGCCTTCACCACGACAGGCTCTCTGCTTACATACACGGTTGTTTTCCACCATCTTCTTATTAGTTCTAAAACCTCTTTTTTGTTTACATATTCTTCCATTCCTCATCTCTCACTTTCTACCTGCTCATAGCATTCACAAATATTCCTCTTACCATCATCTCCAAATGGGTAAGATACTGTTTTCCCTAGTTCGCAATACGGGTATAACATATGGCTAAAATATTTAAGTCTGTCATCTTTAACCACTTCATATCTTACGTGTTTGCATTTTTCTGATACGCAATTCATACACCCTCGCTTTCTGCTTTGTACTTGTCAAGAATCTGCATAACTTCATCAAGTAGTAAAACTTCTTCTGTCTTTCCATCAATTCTGCCAACATACCATTTTCCATGGCTCGATTTTTTTATCTCTGCTCTTATCTTGTCAAGCACTTCACGTTCAATGTATTTCTGCTTGATAACTGAATAAAGGTCTATCTCTATCATAGGCTTAAACGATTCTTTATCCGATACCGTCGCGCCCTCTGTAAGCGCTGTGATGATATAATTCGCAAAGGCAGGTTCAAAAGCCTTTTCTATCTCTTCTATTGCTTCTTCTCTTGTCATTCTTCTACCTCATACTTTATATGTCTACCGTTATCACTCCCACATCTTCCACACCAACTATTAAAAGTATACAAATTCATTTCGTTTTTATGATGTATAACATTTCCGCAACGTGAACACTTATATCTATCATCTTCTTGCTCTGATAAATCAGACATTCTAAGCCATTCACCCTTTCTTGGCTCTTGCTCTAATGCCTTGAGCAACTCGTTAACCTTGATAAATGTAGCCTTACGATACGGCACTGATTTAGCTTGCTTGAGATTGTAAATTGCTTCGCGGTATGTCATGTTTTCGGCGTACTTTTCAGCCTCTTCTCTTGTCATCCTTCTCCCTCACTTTCTGCCTTATATGGTTGCGGTAATGGCATCCAAGCTATTACTTTTTCGCCTGTTGGAACCTCTTCCCACTCTCCAGATACGTGTGAATACCACACAACCTCAAGGCATACGCAACCATCTTCTTTATCTACCAATGTAACAAGAAACATTCTGTTTTCTTCGGGTAATCTCTCACTAACAGGAATCCATCTAGGCTCTTGCTTAATACCTTTTGTAACCATATCAAAACTATCTATAATTCGATTGGCTTCGTCATTTGTCGGGAGAAAATCAAGCTCGTTGTAAACGTCGTGCATAAAATCTTCTCTTGCGTCGTCCAAGCTCCATGTATTAGGTTCTTGTGGTGTTACTGGCGGCAATTCATTTACTAACTTGTCTATGTCTCTACAATTCCACCAATGATTTTGAATAATCGTAATCACGGATTTTCTACTTACCGCATCCTCGCAAGGCTCTCGCTCTAATGCCTTGCACGCCTCATAAAGTGCTTCTTTGATAGGATGTTTGCTTTGACATTCATTCTCCCAAGTCCGCAATTCTTCGTTTAGCCACAGTATTGCTTCTTCCCTTGTCATTTTCTCTCCTCACTTTCTGGCTTTAATTCATTGATTTTCTGTTGGATAATCTCTTGTACTTGCCATTTAGAAATGCAATCAGATGAAGCATAATCACATATAGGTGCATCTAAATCTTCTATGTCATTCCATAGAAATCTAAGCATAGCCACCATATCAGCATTCAAGCGGTTTTCGTAATCTTTTTTAAAAGAATCATAGGCTTCCGTAAACGCATCTAGCTTAACTCGTTCTAACGCAGATGCCTGTTGTACTACGGTAATCCATGCTTTTGTAATATCCACTCCGTATAAAACATAGTTTTTTGCATAAGCATAAGCCGTCTCTAATACCATTGTTGATTCTTCTGATAATTTATCTAATAATTGCCGTCTAACATTATCATCCGTCTTCTTTTTCATCTTCACACACTCCGCATTTCTTTAGTATTTCATCTAATCTTGTTAAGCTGATATTGATAAATCCCTCATGCTCATATTTCATCATTTCTTGAATTGCTTTATATACATTGTCTTTTGGGATTGCTTCTACTGTTCCTTTTTCACTTACAAAATACTCGATATTACTTCTAGTGATTTCATCTATCGCATCATTTCCGAAATAATCGAATAATACGTCAATATCAATCAATCTCCCCATCTTCCATCACCTCTAATATCCTTCTTTCAATGTCGCTCATTTCGCCAAAGGATAATTTTTTTAATGAATCGGCTATTTCTTCTATCTTCTGATATTTGTGCATGGTATCTTTGGCTGTCTGCAATGCTTCAATCATATCTGAATAGGCTTTATTAAGTGATGTGCTTGCTGTCCATGTTCCTCTAACTCCTGTTCCGACAACCTCTCCACTAGACACGTTTTCATCTATCAGCTTTTGATATGCGCCAATAGAAAAATCTAATTTATGTATGCAATCATCAATCGTCATTCCCATCTTCTATCACCTCTTTGATTTTATTCACCAATATCATTGCATTTTCATCATCATCCCATGCTTTTACAATCTGTTCTATCTTCTGATGCTTACGCATGATATCTATTGCTATTTTAAATGCTTCGGATATATAAATTGCTCTTGGCTCTCTTCTTTGATGTATATAGTTATGGTTGTCTATCCGTCTAATAGCTTCGTCAATTGCCATTCCCATCATTATTTCTCACTCAGCTTTCCATATTATCAAAAATGTCTGCAACTAACTGAATTGCATCTTCTTGTGCCTTATCATCTTGATAAATATATTCACCTCCACATTCTTCTGCCAATGGGTGTTTTTCTACATATCCTGCTATAAGTGCTTTAATTTCTTCCATATCGTAAATCATTCCTTATCCTCACTTTCTCTCTTTAACTCTCTGCATTGAACTTTATCCCACTCTTGGCAAAATGAACTATCATTTGAATTATCAAACTCAAATTTGGCTCCTTCAATAGCTTCTTCTTTGTTATTTGCCATTTTTGTATACTCTTTTATTAACTTGACTTTATATGTTTTCATGCGTTCTCGCTTTCTGCCCTATAAGGTTCGGGTAACGGCATCCAAGCGACTACATCCTGCCGAGCGAACCAATTCTTATCGCTATACCAACAGGTTTTTGAATATCTTCTTAAGTGGTCGTTCTTCACGCTTACGAGATATAGCCCATCTTTTTTAGGCAATCCCTCGGCAACAGGAGTCCATTTTTGCTCTTGCTCTAATGCTTTGATGTTTTCCTTAAGCCAATTCACATCATTTTGAGTGAGATATGATACGGCATCATCTCCGTTATCTAGTTCAGATAGGAGGCAATTGATTTCATTGATAATCTCTTTTCTTGTCATCCCTCATTATCCTTTCCTGCGGCTTTCAGTCTTGATAAAATAGGCTTCCGTATGCACCATATTGTACAAGCACTCTGCCAACATTATAGTAATGCTCGGTAGTTACAATAAGTGTTCCGTCCTTTTCAAGTACAGGCTCTTGCTTTAGTGCTTTAATTGCCGCGTTTAACGTGTCAAGCCACTCTTGCGTGTGTAAACCATCGCGCGCACAATCTTCGTATTCATCCATTAGCATTTCTATCTGTTCTCTTCTTGTCATTTCTTATCTCCACCCTTCATCTTATATTTATCAATAGTCGTTAATACATCGGTTAATACTTCGCAAACTATATGTTCTTTTTCATATCCTTCATCATACATCCACTTTCCCGATAGCGGGAACATGGCTTTTATTTTTACTATTATCTTGTCAAGAACCTCAATATCATATGGGTTTGACAACTCGTTTAGCCCTAGAAGCCAATTTGCCGAAACATCAAAATTTTTACAAATTTTCACTATTTCATCAGACCTAAGAGGGCGTTTATTATTAATAATTTTCCAAGCAGTATATTTCGTAACGCACAACATATCCGCAAATGACTGTTGTGTTACATTGTATTTATTAAGCAATTGTTTCAATCTGGTATCATTTCTCATTCTCATCACTTTTTCACACCCTCTCAAACCTCCCTACACATTTTATCGAAAGCCTCATTTACAGTTTTTACAAACTTTTTAGCTATCTGATAAGTGTCCTCACAAAAAAGGAATCCTCTCATGCTTACTTCCTTTTTATCATGCACTACTCCAAGTTCCTCGTCATACAAATAATTATTTCCTATTTTTATTTTAAACTCACCCGCACCGCCGTTTTTCAAAACAGTCAGATAATCAACTAATTCGTTTACTGTCATAGGTTCACACTTTTCTAATACCATATTTCGCTCCTTTCAAAGTCCTTTATACAAAAACAATGTTACCCTAAAAGGGTAACATTGTCAATATCATTATTCACTTTTTCCTACAAATTCATCTACGAAAATCAAAGGCGCGGATTTTTCCATTCTATGTTCAGTTTTTACTTTCGTCTTTTTTGATTTATTTAGTTTTGCCATTTCACACTTTTTTGGACTGACACTCGCGCATGGCATAACATTGAGACCACATACAGGTATACCACACAGCTTCACCATGTACGGGCATCCACCTACACTCTCCGCCATTACAATACCTCTCTAATACCATACCACATCCCTACACAAAGCGCCTCTATTTTCCCTTCAACACGTCCAATAAATCTTTAAACGGAACTTTGTAAATCTTTTTCTTACCACATTTATAGCATACTTTTATCATGTAAAAAATATTGTTCTTATCTATGTAAACTTTAGTATCTTCATCTCTGAATCGACAACCACCACTCAGAAAACATCTTACTCTGTTCATTTGTGCCTCCTGCAAAGTTCGCTTTAATATGTCTCTACTCCTTATAGTTGCTCCGCACTCTGACGGCTTCACATACCAAAACTGTGAAAATCTAAGGCGTGTTATATTTCATTTCTATGCGTGAGTATTTATGTAACACTCACGCTAATTAGACGCTTGCTGTTTACTCTGTCCACGAGAACAGCTAGTAAGTGGGCAAGGATTTGAACCTTACATGATTGAACTCCCACAACCGCAACAGTCGGTGTCAATCTTATGTGTAAGCGTCTACCTCATTCCGCCACCACTTTTCTTTTTAATGCCCTATAAGCTCTGTCCGTTCCTTGCAGAACCATTTTACAACCTTTGCACATAGCATCGGCGTTACTGTTTATCCCTACTTCTGGGATATCAGCTAATAAATCTTGGTTCTCAAAATAGCACTTGATAAGTGATTATGGAATATATTCACCATCATAATCTGTTAATACGGGATAACCCTGTTGACATACTTTATGGAATTCATCAAGACCTTTATCTCTTATTATTTCAAGAAAATAGACAATTAACTTTTCTGTCTCTGGATGAAAATGTCTGCCTTTTCTTACTTTGTTGAAATAATTAAGCGGTTCATCTTGTGTCCATTTTGCATTGCTATATACTTTACCTGCACCAATCCAATCACAGACCATTTCTATAACATATTTTGATGGCATTTTATTTGCAATAATATTGCCGTTATCATCAAAATCTGTCCACCATTCCCAATGATGTTTATTTACACCTTTGTGATGCAACCATGCCATAGAATAACCACAATCTTCTTTTTCTGCCTCAATAGGACTTCTGTTTCCTTGAAAATATTTTGCAGATGCAAAAAATTCTATAGCACTAAACTTTGATAAATCATGCGTAATACCCTGCCATATTATGCCACAAGATTTGCATTCTTGATATACAACCATTTTATGCTTACATATTGTTTTTAAATGTTTCCATTTTGCTCCTATGATTACCCCTCCTCATTTACTCATACGATTGAGCCTTACGGCTCACTGTCCGCGCTGTAGCGCCATTTTTGATGCCCTGTAAGCACTGTTTTGCTTCGTCTTTACTGCGCCGTAATCTTGAACTGTTCACCGTAATATTCTATCCTTTTAAATTTTAGCTTACCGTACCAAGCGCTTCGCATTTGTTGGTATCTTTGTTTTTGACACTCCCCATGCCTAAAGGTAGGGGATTCTTGCTTCATCCACTTACCGCGCTAACCCGAAAGGTTCAACGTCTTACATTGTGTCCACAAGCGTATATTCGGGTATGTCCTACCCTATTTGCCACTGTCTTAGGCTAGTGACAGCCCTTTGTTGTCGCGCCCATTTCAGCAATTCTGCGGGTAAGGATTTGAACCTTACATGATATGATTTCCTTCAAAAACAACAGTTTCTTTTATCACAAAGACTTGTATCATATCTTCTGTCAAAAGCGTCTACCTATTCCAGCCACCGCATAAATTATTTAATTCTCACCAATGTTCTTTTAATATCATTGGCTACATTCTCTTTATTTGAAGCTACTATTGCTTCAATCACGTCCATAGGCTCACATCTACAGCTATGACAAACTAAATCTATTATTTTCTCTGGTTCTGACATTCCGTCGTCAAGCTTTTTATGTGTCTCTACAATTTTTCTTTGAATCTCAGTCATAAATAAAATCCTTTCGTCTTCGTAGGCGAAACCCATAAGCAAGCTCATGGAAGAAAGCCTTGTGGGTATACCTATATAGCAATCCGCTTTTCTGTTAAATATCTGCCCCGTGGTTCAAGCAATCTCATGTTCTTGTAACCTACGGATGCATTTAAACGTGTTCCATCTAAAAGTCTTAAATCCATACGTCCTGTTATCCGTCTGCCAAAAATAAAACACTCTATACGATTCCACAGAACTTTGTCAAACAATCTGAAACCTTTAACCAAATATTCAGCTTGATTACGTTTCCTATAGCCGCCCTTCTGAATAGTATTTTTATGTATCTGCCTGTTGTGACAACGTACTTTCTTTTGGTAAAAAACATATCCTAGTGGCTTCGCTAATGAATTGCCACTAATACACCTCGCATCAATGTAATGTTCTTTTGGCAAGCCATGTTCTATACGCTTATTCTTTGTAATATATCCATATGTCATGTGTACATTCGGATATGTTTCTTTAAGTTTGTTATAGAAAGTCCACCGCATAATTCCCATAAAAGCAGAATCTTTAAAACTAGCGCCACGCTTAATTGACTTAGGTAGTTGTACATTCCCTTTATGGTACTGAATGTGGCAATATTCACAAAGCGTTACTAAATTATTTGGTGCATCACCACCTGTCTTTCGGCTTTCAATATGATGGACATTCAGTATATTGTCTTTTGATTTACCTTTACAGCATTGGCAAGTATGGTTATCACGCCATAACACATATTCTCTGACATTCCAAAAATCTAACTGTTCGCCTTGCTGATATTCAACTCCTTGTATATTTGGATTTTTAATCTTCTGAATATCAAATTGTGCTGTTTCCACAGTAATCTTAGTTATTGGAAGTATCTTATGCACATTTGCAATTACTGTAAGGTGAGTATTAATCTTTTCTTTGATGCTTGGTGCAAGCCATCCATCACCTCTACGTCTATTGTCAAATCTAGCCTTGCGATATCTAATCTTGCGGTTACGTCTCGCCCTACGATTTTCCCTACGAGTGGATAACAGCTCAACAATGTCGTTACGAAGTTTCACATCTGCTTCATAAAGAACTTTATCCTCTGTTGTAGCTGAAACTCCGATGTGTTTACTTCCTGCATCAATTCCAAGACTAATAGGTTGCGTATAATTTGTGCCTTTATACAAAAGTTGTATTGTAAACGGACAACGTTTAATGACTTTAGCTTTACCATCTTCAAGAAGATGCCTAACCTTTCCATACCGATTAGTCGGCATTAGTGGCTGTCCGTCTGCGTTTAACACGTATACCATAATCGGTATTCCTTTCCTGTGAACTTAATCACATAATTCAGTTCCATACTGAACTGTAATGATACCTTCGCCAATGTTAATGAGAGGTTTTATATATCTACAACACTATTCCTATACCACAGAATTGTTTAATCACAGACCTTAGAACTACAAGCTAGGTATTATACTCGTAGGTAACTATATATTCTCTCTTAACGTAGTTCAGCCAATAGGCTTCACTTAGGCTACTCACTCTGGGTTGTTAGACAACCCCACGGCTTGCCGTGGGTATTAGTGAGGCTTGCTCATGCCTAGCGTGTTCAAATACTCCTCAGACCAAAAAGGATAAGGCTCTAAATCACTTTCATCTTTCCTTAGTCCATAACTTTTTATAAGCTCATCTAAATAATTCGCCACCAAATCACTCAACACTTCTGAAACATCTAGCGAATAGATTTCACACGTCTCTTCAATTTGTCTTTTTACCGAATCTTCAACTTCTACATTACACATAATGTTCCTTTCAGTCGATTTTTCCTTCGTATCTCAAGACCTTTTCCATTAGCGTCAATAAATAATTTACTGGCTTTGTCGCGCCTTGCTCCCAATTTCTTATTGTCTTTCTAGGTATTCCAAGATACTCAGAAAATTCCTGTCTTGTCATTTTTGATTCTTCTCTCATTTTTCTAACATCCATTTACATATCCTCACTTATAATACAATATTACCCTTATTAGGCACTATTGTCAATTATATTCACACCATTTCTACAAATTTTTTCTGCATCAAATCGTATGCTCTTGAAATTTCTCTTTCTATCACATCGTTTTTATTTATACGCTCATGCGTTATCGCATCATCAAATGTAATGATTGCTCTGACTTTAATCTTAACCCCTTCTTTTTCCTTAATCTTTTTCACAGGGTTTCCGCGCCCTAAAATTTCTTTCCATTGTTTTATTATCTTGTCGTTATTAAACTCATACTCAAACTTGCCTTTCAACTGATTGCTGAATATTTTTTCCACATCGAACTTATCATTTATTTCCCATGGAATTTTATATCCATTTTCGCCTTCTTTAAAATTCAATTCGGGCAATACTTCCAAATCAGTTACCAATACAGGTATTCCAAGCTCAAGAGCTTCAACCAAAGAATAACAAAAACCTTCGTGGTCTGATAACTGTGCTAAGTAATCAGCACTTTTTATATAAGGCGCAATATCAAGAGTAGGTTTTAAAAATGTTATGTTGGTTGCTCCTTGAATCGGAGAATCGCAAAAGCACAACCAAACAAACGGAATATTGCGCTTTCTCAAAAGATTAGAGAGCGCTACCATTCTCTTTTGCCCTTTTTCATTAGTGCCAGTTCTCGTAGCAGAGACAATAATAATAGCCTTTTTAACATCTTTTGGCGCAGTTAAGTTATGTATAGTTTTATAATCCTTTTTGAAATCTAAATAAGATTTTGCAACAGCCTCCGAAACAGGAACAAGGTAGTCATTGTCTTTTGGAATTACAAGAGCCTCATCCCACTTACATGAATGAACCATCTGTACTTTCTGTCTGTAAAAAACATTCTTCGGAGAATCGTCTGTTATTCTATTTACAATAAGCGTATCGCATTCGATATACGTAGATAAATCGTTTCTCTCTACCCTTGCAAACTCCTTTAATCTAGCTTTCTGCTTTTCATCTATAATTTTATACAAGACCGTTATATCATAGCTTGGTGACATTTGCTTGCAAAAATTATAAATAAATGTTTCTATTCCACCTATTTCAAATGTTTTTTCCGTCCATATCACAATGTCTGTTTTTATCGGCATTACAACTCTTGTGAACAAGTTTGTCGGATAACCTCTTAATTCCGTTCCATGTATTTTTCTTGGCGGCATTACTAAGGCATACTCACTTAACTTCGGAATGTTGTTCTGGTTAGTCATAAGTATTATTTCAGCCACTTTATTGAGTTCCCTAAATTCTGAAATAAGGAATGTCATGGCTTCGGTTACTATAGGGAAATAGTATATTACTCTTCGAGTTCTCAAAAGTCCTTTCTGAAATCTTTTTGTCAAAGAATCGGGTGTATTAGTCCTGTAAAAATACATAAATTCCGATATAAAAGCTTTCTTACCTTTGCTCTCGTCGATTTTCTTGATAAATTCTGCATCTTCTCCAATTGATTTATTAGGATTAAACCTAACATTCCCTATAAAGCTCTTTTTGTAAACTCTATTCCATACACATTGATTAGTCGCAGGAAACTTATCATCAATAGTTTTTATTTCAACTACTGTTTGTCCTCCGTCAGAAAACGTTTTCCACGACATGTAGCAATAATCAAAAGCTGTTTTTTCGATTTCATCCAAGATAAGTTTAATATAATTATCAGACACTAAATCATCTGAATCTATAAACGATATATATTCCCCATGAGATTTGCTTATGCCTGTATTTCTAGCCTCGCTAACCCCTTTATTGCTTTGATAATAAAAATTCACCCATTCATAATTGCTTTTTAATTTAGGACAAGAGCCATCATCAACAACAATCACCTCTACCTTATCATTTACTTGAGGAGCTAAACAATCAAGTAATTCGCTTAAATAAGGCTCTGAATTATACGCAGGAATTATCACGGTTAATTTTTTCATACAACTCATCAAGTTCGTCTCCATATCTTCCGAAAAACCATTGTTCAAATTTATCAAACTCTTTTACACGCTCATAGTTATAATCTATCGCTTTGCTTCTCTTTCCGTACTCCCAATGCGGATTAATCAAAATCTTATCTACAATCTTAGGAATGTCGTTTATATTATCAACCCTTACTATTCCTTCTTCATCAAATAATCGCCCAATATTTCTCGCTCCGTAATATATCGGCACACACTTATTCGCAAAAGCGTTCCCGATTTTTTCTGTAAACCACCAGTCATCAAGATAATTTTCTATGCATATCGAAAACTTATATTCCTCGTATATTTGTGCAGTAGTCACATAACTACCGCCATCATAAGTTCCCATACAGTCTACTTTATCTTCCAACTCTTTGCAAAGCGCTTTTCTTATTATGTGTTGCGCACACATCTCCTTGTCAGAAGAACAAAAAGATATGTTTTTCAGTTTATTCCATCTGCTGTCATTCCAGTTGCCAAGCCCTTCTTGACCGCCTCCCCACAGAATCAGTCTTGAATTAGGCAATAATGATAACAACTGAGAATCATGGGTAAATACCATTGCAAACTCTTTACCGTTATATTCCATCCATCTATACAACTCTGGATTTAAAGACCTCGGTTCTATCAAAATAGCTATAGCCTTAGATTTATCTATACCCTTTTCCCTCATCGCAATATAATCCACTAGGCAAGTAATATACTTTTCACCTTTAACCATATTGTGATTTGGAAAATGGTCATATGGGCTATACATCTTAAGCCTCATTTTAATACCTCTCATTTTTGTAAATTTTGCCCATTTAAGACGTTTTTATGTCTTAATGATAATTTCCTTGTAGTTAATATAAAAACTCAAGGAAGGTAGGAAATTTTTATATTTGAGGGCATATTATTTATTCAGCACATACCTTGCAAATTTACAACAGTGTCCATACTTATCAACCTTCTCAATATCAAACGTTGTAATATCATATCCTTTTTTTCTTAACTGGAATATTATAGCCGAAAGTCTTGTAGCCCCAAACATGTTAATCGCTTCCATACTTGTAATGCTTCCGTTTGATTTTAAATACTTAAGAACCTCACTGGTTTTATTTCTTTTAACTGGCGTTACAGCTTCATGTCTTTTTATAAATGCTTTCATTTTGTTACCTCCTTCTTGGCACGCTTCGCATCCCTTAACTCTTTCCTTCTTGCATTTATCTCGTCTTTATGCAAGTTGTAATAATCTAACGCTTTCTTTCTACGCTCGATTATATTACTATTATACCTCATTTGATTCTTTTTATTTATATTTTCTTTGTTTTTCTCATAATACTTGGCGTGCCTTGCTTTATCTTTTTCTTTGTTTTCTTGGCGATACCTCGCAGACTTTTCTTTTATCTCCTCTTTGTTTTCTTGATAATATTTAGCGTGTCTTATTTTATCCTTTTTCTTCAAAAACTCTTTGCCCGCGTCATTAATATCATCCAAAGCATATTTACAGTTTTTTAATTTGCAATTTAAACAATCATATCCACAATTTAATCTCACCCTTGTTTTTCAATCCTTCCGATTTCATCAAGTGCATCAATTATAATTCTTGCTATGCTTTGAGATATTTCACTGTTATTATATTTCTGCGGAAAAGCATTAATCTTAGTCATATACGTTTCATAAAAAGCATCGTCTTTTACTTCCGTATCTCTCATCTCTTTTATTAACTTCCATGCCTCAGTGTACGGTTCGTACACCGAGGCTTTAAATTTATCCATCTGCTGTTCTGTCATATATTACCCCCATGGAAGGTCATCGTCTTCCTCTGCATCTCTAAATCCCAAATCCTTTTCAAGTTTCATTTCTTCTTGCTGTGGCGCTTTTGCATTTGCCATATCAATCCATCCGTAATTATGAACTTCATCCACGTCATTTTTTAATCTTTTCGTTTCCTTTTCGTAGAACAGTTCGTTGTACGAATCATCTACTGAGCCAAATCTTGCCTTTGCGCAGTGCCATATATTAGTTCCGCCAGTTCCCGTCCAGTTCACACCAAAAAATTGATTATAGGAATTATCAAAGGTCTGATTCCTTCGATAGACAAAGATTATATTGTCCATCGCATTAACAATATCTGACGTTCCGCTTATGTCATACATTCCCAAAAGCCCCATAGGTTTCTTGGGATGGCAAACAATAATAATGTGTATGTTTTTGCGCTGTGCAAATTCATGTAACTGCCAAGCAAATCTTGACTGCGCCTCATACTTTTCTTTCGACAATCTTGATATATCAAGCGCCATCAGATTGTCTATGCAAAGCATGTCAAGCTTATGTCTGTCAACCATTTTATCGAACTGCTCAATAATAGCCTCGAAATCAAATCCGTATTGGTTATTGTATAACCAAAATTTTCCTTCAAGCCAATCAGCTATCTTCTCTTGGTACTTATAAGGCACATCGTAATAACCTTCCCACATAGTCGGTTCAACATAACTTCTTCCTGCACCTTGCTGATACATCCATCTCATGTAATCATCTTCTGCAAGCTCTCCACTAAATACCGCCACATTATTTCCTGCATCAATAGCATTAAGTATTATCTGTGAGAGAATTGTAGATTTTGCACTTCCTGCTTGTCCGCTTAAAGCCGTAACGTCTTTCTTTCTAAGACCTCTATACTTTTTATCAAATTCATATATGCCAGTCTTGATAATCTGTTCCGTCTGTTTAGGTCTAGCTAATATCTGCTTTGCGGTAAAGAAGATAGGCTCTCCTTCCTTTTGCTCGATATGTACTGGTTCTGGCTTAGCATCTCTGTTATATGAGTTGAATATCTGCCTTTCTTCCTGCTGACGCTTACGCTCATAAGCGTCTGGCTCAAACAACATTCTTACATCTTTCCACGTCTTATCAGCACATGAATTATGCAAACACTTGAAGGCAATTGCACCATTGCTACGCTTAAAGATTGCCGCATCCTTACCCGTATGGTTATGGTCGAACGGACAATGCGTTAAGCAATACTTCGTTCCACTCCCATAAGAATAGGCGGCATAGCTAATTCCATATTTCTGCATCCACGCTTCAATGTCAAAGCTCTCAGATGAATAATTATTGTATCGGCTAGGGTTTATCTGTTCCGCCTTCACAAGCCCGCATATCCTTTTGATATACATTGAATCAACAGGTGTTACAACTTCTGGCATCTTGATAATCTTACTCATACGATGAGGTCTTTCCTCGGTGTTTAATCCCTTTTGAGCAAGAGTACCATAAAGCTTACAAACTCTTGAAGCATTGAAGTTTACTTGGTCTATTTTCATCTCATCATCAGAGAACAACTCATCTAATGCTACCAAGAAGTTTTTTAGCAGGTCTGCGTTTTCTTTGTTGTTCTGCATCTTTAGCTTGTACAACAAATGATATCCATTGCCAGAGAATCCTATTATCGGTCTTGGGAATCCCTGTTCTAACAAAAAGTTATGAACTTTCCCGCACTTTGCAAGAGCTTTATCTATCTGTTCCTGCGTTGATGAAGTGTCTTTAGGTCTCACAGGGTCTATATCAATCAATATCCATTCTCTCGCCTCAATGTCATTGTCTGATGTTGAAGCAATCTTTCCCGAAATAAGCTTATCTCTCTGCGCTCTGCTATAACAAGCCTCGTCAATCGCATTAAGAACAATATAAACATTTGAATCCTGTAAATCCTGCTTCTTTAAACACTCAACAGCCTTGTCTGCACTTTTGAAATAACCGCTGTAAGGGAATTTTGAACGCTGAGATATTATACGAATTTCAAATACTCTGTCATCCCCTTTGATAGCATTAATTGCTTTTCTTACTTCAACTTCGTTGATAAACGTCATATGTATTCCTCTCCCTTACTGATAATCAGCGTACCGATTATTCTGTACTTCTTTTGTCTTTTCTTTCCGTTCTCTCATTGATACAAAGTCTGGTCTGAGAGCATATATGTCTTGCCAAGTCTTAAACACTGACTGGTCTAATATATCAGCCTGTGTATATTCATCCTGTGACAATCCTTCAAGTTTCTTTTTGAGCTGTTGTATCGCTCTTTCAGTCATCGGCTTTTTAATTGCATTTCTCATAGCAAGAAAATCATTGAAAGCTGACTGCACAATCTCTGAATCTGAAAAATCATATTCCTTCAAAAAAACTTTTTCTTTTTTTACTTTTTCTTTTTTATTTATATTTATATCTTTATCTATATCTATATCTATATCTGTCTCGTTACCTTGCGTAACAGTATCGTTACATGTAACGTTACACTCTAATTTCTTTTTCTCTCTATACTTCGCAACCCTAAGTCTGGTCTGCTCTCGTATCTTTTCCATGCCTTCAATATTTTGATATTTTTCCCAGTTTGAAACATGAATTATGTCATCAAAAATATCAATCATTCCAAACTCAACAAATGTTCTAAGCGCAAGTTGTACGGTAGGAAGCGGTCTATTAAACATTGTCGCCAACATCTGTTCCGTAAACGGTATATCTTTAGTAAAATAGACATTCCCACAATCATTTACATTTCCCGCAAGCATCAATATTTTGAACCAAATGACAATTATCGAATCTCCTTCTGGCATTGATTCAATAATTCTAATTTTCTTATTATCAAATACATCTGTAGCAATTTTTATCCATTTTACGTCAGCCATTTTTACCCCCTGTAACGTTACATTTTACTTGTAACGTTACACTCATTTTGTAACGTTACATCTTTTTGTTCGTTCAAATACAGTTCATATTCCTTGTAAAGTTTCATAAAATCATCAAAGCGCATACATACAAGAGTTTCGCAATGATTTTTTCTAAAAAAAACAGCAGGAATGTTACCCTTGCCTTCTTCGGAACTATCATTTATTGCTTGCGCCATCCAGTCGTATATCATAATCTTTTCTTGATGCTTGGCTTCGATATGTATTCCATCAAGCCCCACTACATCGGAAGCGTCGCCAGTGTTTCCACAATACTGCGCTGTGCGTCTTGCATCATAGCCATATTCTTTAAGTTTTGATGCAATCTCGCGTTCGTAACGCTTCCCTTTTTCTCTGCTCATTTTTCCCATTCATACCTCTTTTCTGCCACGGATTTTTATAACCGCCGTGGCTCGGTTCGGGTAACTCTATATTATACGAATGGAAGTTCTTCGTCAATACCTTCTGGAATATTCATAAAGCCATCGTTATCAGTAGCATTATTAGTGGTATCTCTAGGTGCGGCAGGTTCATTGCTCTGCTGAGACTGTCTTTCAACAAATTCAGAAGAATCTACAATAACATCAGTTGTATATACTTTCTGTCCGTCTCTGTTGGTATATGAGCCTGTCTGAATATGTCCAGTTATGCCAATCTTCATGCCTTTTCTGAAATACTTTTCAATAAACTCTGCGTTTTTATCGAAAGCGACACAACTAATAAAATCAGCGTCATATCTTCCTTCTGCGTTCTTAAATTTTCTATTGACCGCCAATGTCATTCTTGTTACCGTCTTTCCGTTCGCGTTTCTTACGTCTGGGTCTGCTGTGAAATTTCCAATAAGATTTACTACGTTCATTATTATTCTCCTTTTCCAAAAAATAGTTCAGTTACATCTACTGCTCTTAGTTTAGCTCTATATATTTTATTATTTCTATCAATTTTATACCAATCATCGCACTTAAACTCTCGACATATAAGTGGTCTGACTTCGTAAATAGTACACTTATGAGTAGCTTTTGTGTCATCTAAAAAAGGGCATGTGGCATCAAACAAAGCCTCTCTGTGAACAAATATAGCGTGTTTCTGTTGCTTTATATTGTGCTTCTTGATGTAATTGCGGATAGTATTGATTTCCTTATTATTCAAGGCTAAATAGCGAGAACAACAGTTGCCACACTCACTACATTTTCCATTATGAGTAAAGTCATGTGTGCCATTTTGATAATCATTTGCCATTTCTTCAACACTTCCAATTTTCATTCTAGTCCTCCAAAAACCCTGTTGAAAATTTTATTATCATCACTGGTATCTTCTTCCTCAAAAAGCCCACTTAAGCTCTTAGCAAGTTGCTTTATACGCTCAATTTTTTCTGTGTATTGCTTGGTGAGTTCCATGAGCCTTTCATTGGACAATGATGCAATCTCTAAAATGTCACGTATGTCATCTTTTTCAAACACTTCGTTGTCCATCAGTCCTTTAAAAAGTGATACGAGTTCCGCTTTGATTATTTCAACATCGCCAGTTATTTCAACTTTGCCATTTTCACTTTTAATCATTTCCCACTCCTTTAGAGATAGTTTTTACCATAGCGTTTAATCCAATCTTCAATTTTTTTGTTGTAATGCTCAAGCCAAGTTTTTTCTGCAAGCTGTTGTAACTCTTCCTTGTAATCGCCATGTTGATGAAGTCTCATGTGATGAGAGTGGCATAATTGGCAATGTAAGCCATCTTTTTCAGCGAGAACTCTTTTGGAAGTTCCGAACACCATATGGTGTTTGTCAGTTCCCTTTATGCCGTCTATGCCTTGCATCTTGCAAATATAGCAATATTCGTCATTATCTGGGATTATGCTTTTGCTCATGCTGTAATTCAACCTCCCTCATTCTTTGCAACTCATTCGGTGTCAACACTTCGATATCAAGCGCTTTAGCATCTTGTACTGCAAAATCTACAAGAGCTTGCATTTCTGATACCGAAAACGAACTGCTACCCCTTAATAAAACATAATATCTGTATCTCACTCCGTCATTACCTTCAACAGTTGCACTTCTTGGAGCAATATGGTACGTAAGAGCATTTAAAGCCTCATTTTCGGCTTCTACTGTATCGGGTATTAAAGTATATACAGGTTTGTCTTCAACACGCTGTACGAGACCGAGAGAGCGTAAATTAAGGTTATGTAGTTTGGCTTTTGGTTCATGTGTTTTCACGGCAATCTTTTCAAGTAATTGCCAATAATAAGCATTACTTGAAAGACTGCGTTTCTTTTTATGGATAGTTAAATCCCACATGGCATCTTGGTCTATATTATTACTGGTTAAAAAAGCTATTATATCTTTTGCTCGACCTACAAATGAAGCCATATTCTACTCCTCTACTTTTTTGCATCTGGTGTGTTTGAAAATTTATTAAGGATAACAATAGCCTCGGTATCTGTCAGAGATTCAAGACTCTTAGCCTTAAACATCGACAATATAGTAACTTCGTTGATGCCTGTTCTATTCATCTCACTCTTGATTCTTTCTAACTGTTCGGGTGTTGCGTTTCCGCCAGACGGAAGAAGTGTTTTATCAACGCTTGATTTCAGCTTCTCATTCAACTTAGCATCAGAAGCGCTTTCCTTTGAACTCTTCTTGTTCTGCTGATTCTGATATTCGTCAGTATCAGCATCTTTAGTATCATCAATCAAGAACATTCCGTTGAGTGCGTACTTTCTTGCGTAAGAGGATGTTGCACCAGTTATCTGACTCCAATCCATTCCCTTTTTATCAAGTTCTTCTCTAGCATAGGCAGTGTTTTCAACAGTTTCGCCAGTTTCAATATCAACGAGCCTAACAACCGCTTTGACATAATACCTATCACCAATAAGCTCAAGTGAATCAGAGATAAACAATGTTGCCTTGTATTTCTTGAGTACAGGCTTTAATCCTTCAAGAATATCCTCGCACGAACGATAATTGTACTTTCCGAAAGAATTGTAAGCATTCTTTGGTGCTTTTAATTCTTCTTGAATTGATGATAATTTCTCATAAATCCCCATATTATTCTCCTTTAATTAATTTGTATTTGACTTCCATAAAGTCTAATGTTTGTAAGACTTTATCTAAATCCTTTAGGCTTATAATTATGCTTGCTGTACTAGGCTTTGTCGGTGGCTTTTCTTCATGTTTTGCCGCACACTGCTCATCTTTTTGCGAGGCGCTGATAACTTCTTTGTCTTTTAGATACTGTTGATTTCTGTTGATAACTGCCTTTAAATCTCTAGTCTTCTTATAGATTTTGATAAGCTCATCGTTTATCTCACTATTAAGTGATTCAATGATTTTTAAATCATTTCTTACGGCTACAACCTTTTCTCCAATATCAAAAGCAATATCTTTTTCAGAGTAAGAAACGTTTGTCCATTTGGGATTAAAAATTAAATCAAATGGCAAAAATTCCTCAAGTCCTTGAATATTGTTATCGTAAATCTCTTTTGCTACCTGTGCTTTTGCTTGAGCCTTTTCTTCCGCAAACATCTTGATTTGAGTGTCGATTTCTTTGATAGGTTTATCTATTTCTTCGAGAAGAGTTTTTACTTGTCCTTCAAACTCGTTGTAAGGAGTCATAAAATCTTCTTTTAATTCCTTTCGCCTATCATCTACTGCCTTGTGAATCTTTCTTAGTGTTGCGAGTTCTTTCTTAAACTCTGGGATAGAGTCTTCTGTCACTGTCAAACCAGAATATGCACTCATTTGAATTGCAAGAGCTTTTTTAATTTCACTGAAATCGCATTCAATTTTTCCTGCTGTTTGCGTGACGTTTAAATCAAATCCTACCATAACGCTCCTTTCTTTTACTTATAAAATCTTTGTCCGTATTCTTCAAACAGAAAAGATTTATTTTTTCTATGCCAACTCTTTGAACTATTAGAAGATGATTCAAAGAATAAAGCGCCTTGTGATATGTCTTTACCGCCTTCCAATTCGGCTAATGCCATATGAGTTTCACTTGTGGGATTAGCTTTTTTAAAAACCCCATTTCCCATTACAGCAAATTGATACTGTCCATTGTGTTTTTGATAAATAACTTCTCTAACAGTGTTCGGGAAATTCTCGTTTTCTACGCGATTCATAATTACATTCATTACAACAAGCTGTCCTTCTACGCCTTGATTTCCCGCTTCACTCCAAGCAAGTTTCATAATCATTTCCGCTTCTTCTTGAGTGAGTTCAACAATACTTTCGTCTATACTATACTCTTCATTGCTAGAAGTTGTATAAATTGGAATTTCATCATGTTCATCTGTATTTTCATCTATTATATATGTTTCGATAGGTTCTATAACAACTTCTGTTTTTCGGGTTGATAATGTCATTAAAACAGTGATTAATATTGATAACATAATTGAAATAATCCGTTTCATGCCTCCCTCTCCTGTTCACAATTTTGTGTTCGCCAAGAAAATTTTTCTTTTTAACGTATCAGATAAATTTAAAATCTTAGCAAGATTTTCAAACTCGGATATTTTAACCTCGCTACCTCTAATAATAGCATAAAGACGCTCCCGTGAAATTCCTGCTTTTTTAGCAATGTGGACTTTTGTTATTCCACTGTCTTTTATAACTTCTAGCAGTAATTTACCATCCGTCATCCTGTTACTCCTTTCTCATGTGTTGACACTCCCCATGCCTAAAGACAGGGGATTCTTGCTTCACCCACTACTGCGCTGACCTAAAAGGTTCAACGTCTTACATTGTGTCCACAAGCGTATATTCGGGTATGTCCTACCCTATTTGTCACTATCTTAGGCTAATGACAGCCCCTTGTTTAAAATATTAATCGCCGCATTGTAGTCACGGTCATGCTTTGTATGGCAGAATGGACATTCCCATTCTCTTACAGACAGATTTCTCACAAGCGGATTAGCTTGACCGCAATTATTACAGGTTTGACTACTTGGATAGAATGTGGGTACTTTTATTATTGTGTTGCCATACCACGTAGCCTTGTAGTCTAGCATTGTGAAAAACTTGCTCCATGAAACACTTGATATTGCTTTCGCTAATCTATGATTGCGCATCATTCCTTCAATGTTTAAATCCTCACAGCAGATTGTTTGGTTTTCACTCACTAGCTTTGTGGATTCTTTTTGCAGGAAATCATTTCTTTGGTTAGTTACCTTTTCATAGATTCTTGCAACCTTAATGCGCTGTTTGTTTCTGTTCCTTGAACTTTTTTGTTTCCTTGATAGTCTGCGCTGTTCACGCTTTAATTTCTTTTCAGACTTTTCAAGATACTTAGGGTTATCAACCTTGTTACCATTACTATCCGCATAAAACTCTTTAAGTCCTACATCTATGCCAATTTCTTTCCCATTGTTCTGCTTAAGTTCGGGTTCAAAATCTACATTCAGCACCGCAAAGTATTTACCCACAGGTGTTTTCTCAATGGTTACGTTATTGATATGACCTACTTCCATTGATTGTTTTACTTTTACATATCCCAACTTTGGAAGTTTAAGATAATTGCCTACGATACGAATATTATTGCCACGATTCAAGGTTCTATATGATTGATGATTGTTGTGCTTACTCTTAAACTGCGGAAACTTCGCTCTCTTCTTAAAGAAATTCTGATATGCTCTGTCTAAATCTCTTAATGATTGTTGAAGTGCAACGGAATCAACATCTTTTAGAAAAGCAAAATCATCAGACTTTTTTAACTTTGTCAGCATAGCAGATGTTTGGATATAGTTAGCTTTTTCACCATTCTTATAGGCTTTATCTCGCATATCTAATCCTTTGTTATAGATTAGTCGGCAACAACCTAAAGTCTGCAATATTAAGTTTTCCTGTTCTTTATTAGGATATATTCTAAACTTTACACCTTTATTCATTGGCTAATCCTTTACTTATTGGCTCTTGTCGTTTATATCCCCATAGCTAAAGCTAGGGGTTTGCGCTCGTCTTGATACAACTATCATATCGCAAAGTGCTTTAAATGTCAATACTTTTTACAAAAATGTATTTATTTTGCACACATATAAAAACAAAAAAGTCGAGCAACTGCCCGACTTTTCCACAATTCAATCATCAATAATTCCACAATCAATAATATTCATTTTACATGAACGATAGTATTGGAAATCTCCATTAGAATTAATGTAATAAGGTTCGCATGTTCTATCGCCGCAATAACACAGATGAGTACAATAGCCTCCGTTTACAACATCTGGAAAAGTAGCATGAAACTTAAAGTCTTTGACTAAGTTCAGTATATTTTTCCATTGTTCTTTAGTAAGCCATCGCCATTCCATGTTGTCGAGTTTATAAATATCTCTTCCTACACGCTCTCCAACCATTTCTCCTAACGCATTTCTTCCGCTATTTACGTTCGTTGAAACTGTTTCCGACAATCCTCTAATGGGAACTGGTAAAGAAGTTCCGTTAATCGTTAAAAGTGCCATATCAATCACCTCTTATTTGGAGAGCCGACTTACGCCGACTCTCCTTGATAAATAGTATCGTGGTTCATACTTAGTCTACAAATCTATTGCCAAGTCCTTTTTGTCCTCTATTATTAGCTTCTGCAATCTGCCTATCTCCTATCTGCACATTAACATCTTTATTGTTAATTGTATCAGCTAAGATATTAGTCTGATTTTCAATAGCATTCTTAATAGATTCATTAGCCATCGACACACCATTCGCTACTGCGGTTACTATCTGTTCATTATTTGCAACAGCCGCCTTATTTCCGAAGCTTCCAACAAATTCGGGCTTTCCGTTTTCTCGTGCGACAAATAACTCGCCTGTGTTGGGAATACCGCCCATCTGGAAACCTCTCACAAGGTATGAATTTTTATACCAGTTTTCAAAATCCGATTTAGTTCCTCGTGCTTGTCTACCTCCCACAGTAAAAAAGAAGTCATTAAACTCCCATGAGGGGTCATTGTAAAACTTTGATATGTCGTATGCTCCGCCGTGACCACTTACTACGCCATACATATTAAACGAATGATATGCGCCTGTGTCTTTGTTACGGAGTCTAACTTCAGTTCCATATCCTGTTTTTAATGCTTCAAGTTCCTTAACAGCTTCTCTTGGTATATTCCCAAGCTTAACATTATACTTATTCAAAACCTCAAGGTACTTATTAAGAGCGTCCGTTACATCGCTAGGAATATATTGGGAAGTTGCATTATTGTTTGTCTTTTTCTTTAAATCGTTTGGAGAGTTTTCATTTATTCCGTAAGTGCTTCTTATAAATGCCTTTATCTTTTCAATAGATTCAGCATCGTTTATAGCATCTTTTGCACTTGCAGAATTGCCTGTGCCATTACCTTTTTTGAAGAAAGTGATAGCGCTTCCGCTATTATCCTTCGAGCTTTGAATAACGGTTGCAAGTTCTTCTTTTGAGAGTGAAGATATAGGTCTTACACTTCCATTAATACCTATTCTTGCATCCTTTAAATCTCCAAGGCTATTCATTAAGGACTTATCAGCTAACTTCTGTAACTCTTTTACGTTAAATTCGTAAGGAGAAGCATCAGTGTAACCCCTATTCGTCATTAATGAGTTGTAGTAGCTCTCAGCTTGTTTTTTCTGCTCATCAGTTCCATGCGATTTAATAGAATCATAAAGCGCCTTTCCTGTTGAACGCAAGCTTTCAACTTTTGCATTAGCCTCTTTAGAAGCTTTATCGAAAGCCTCACCAGATGTTACCGCCTTTCCGTTAGAATCCAGAACTGTCGGATATACAGCAGGAGTATTTTTGTTGTTTTCTTCTCTCTTGGCTTCGCTTTTCTTCTTTGCTTCCTCTTGTTCTTTTTGCTTTTTCTCCTCAAGCTCTTTCTTCCGCTTCTCTTCAAGCTCTTTCTGCTTCTCATAAGACGTTGCTCTTATTGTTCCATCAGAGTTATACAAAATGCCATCTTCTTCATATGTTCCCTTTGGCATTATTGCGCCCCATGAAGTTTTTTGAGATTCTTCCTTTTCTTTCTTAGTGCTATCGGATGCATTTCCGTTTGAAGAACCAGATGAATCTCCGCTAGACGAACCACCCGAATGTTTGTCTTCATGGTCTTGCGTAGAGCCGCCCGAACTTCCGCCAGATGAGCCTCCCGAAGAACCACCGCTAACAGTATTGTTTGTGCCGTTAGTAGAAGGATTCTTACTTGTTCCACCAGTAGAAGGAGTCTTAGCTGTTCCGCCAGTAGAGGATGAACTTGAGCCGCCATTAGAACCCCATCTGTCCTTCAAGAAATCAAGTACACTGCGTCTATCTCTTGAGTCAATCCTTGTTCCATTGCTATCAGTTATAGGGAACTCTCCGTCAGCAATTCTTCTTCTAAGAGCTATAGGCAAATCATCTGTAAGTCTTACAAGTTGACCGTCAACCATGGCAAACAGACCGACTTTTCCGTAGTTTGTATAAAGGAAAATATCTTTGCCGTTATTCGCTGTAACAGTTCCATTTCCGTCAGAAGCAACACTTCCCGTCTTTCCTCCTGTTGATGAAGAACCACTAGAAGAACCGCTTGAAGAACCGCTTGATTTTCCAGTTGACGAGCTATTTGAAGAACCGCCTGTCGAAGAATTACCGCTATCCCTCTTAGCTCCCGCTACCGCAGGATTATCCTTATTTCCACATCCGTTGCAATTGCAACAACATGTGCATTCGCACTTAATGTTACCAAGTTTATTTATCAATGCGTTTATAGCATCTATAAGCCTTGATGTAGCATTGTTCCAAGAATCTGTCGTTGCATGCGCCTCAAAAGTAATAACTCCATCAAGCTTCTCGTTGAGCTTCGCAAAGATTTCATCAATCTTAGCTTTTGCTCTATCAGCCCAACGAACAAGATAATCATAAGCATTATCCAACTCGTTTTGGAATCCCGATGCAACGCCTGTAAGTATATTAGGTGCTTTAAACGATTCAAGAGCTTGTTTAATCCTGTCAAGCCAAGCCTTTACTAAATCAAGGACTTTTGCCATTTCTTGATTAACATTGTCCGAAATACCCTTGAAGAGTTTTATATTATTCAGCTTTTCAAATTCTAACTGAATCCAAGCTACATAATATCTGACAATATCAAGAACTTTAGACAACTCCTTGTCGGCTTTTTCACTGAGTCCGTTAAGGAAATTATCAGCAATACCGTTTAATATTCCTTCTACAGTATCTCTGAATTTTCTTATTCCTTTTTCAACGCGCACGAGGAAGCTACTAATCATGTTGCCTAACTTATTCAAGCGTTTTCTAGCATCAGACATTGAGCTGTTTCCAAGAAACATATCGGCAAAAGTACCAGTATTCTGAGAAGAAATGGTACTTGTTGTGCTAGCAGTTGTACTGATAGATGAGTTTCCTGTTACGCCCTTTTTAGGATTGCCCCATTTCTTTTTTAGTTCCTTAATCAATTTATCCTTAGCTGTATTATCTAAAGCATCGTTTTTTACAACTAGGTCAATATTTCTTGAAAGGATTTTCCATTTCAAATCATCACTAAGACCATCGGTAATAGCATAATCTTTGCCATCTACTCTTATATATACATCTTGTACAGCGCCAGACATTGTTCTTGCTTTATAAGTATTTGTATCAGAGTCAGTATAAATAGGCGGTTCTTCTTTTGTCGAAAGAGTTGTGCTAGACGATGCCTTGAAATTACTTGCAAAATCGCTATTCCTCAACGCTTCGTAATATTTCGCATCACCGTAATCACTATCATCATAAGACGTTCCACCAATCACAAAAGGATTGAATATCGTAGAAGTCGATGATGTTGAAGCATTAATTTTGATATCTTTCAACTCTTTAGCAATTGCACGTCCAATAATCTCTCCGAAATGCGCCCAATCTATATCTTCGAGAACATCTCTGAATGCACGAGCCATTGTTCTTCCGAAGTTTTCCCAGTCGTAAGCACCGCCAAAGCCAGTAGCTATAAGCCATCCTGCGTCTCTCCAATTGACATTTTTATTAAATGCCGCGGCGAGTTGCGCTCCTGCATCTGAGTAGTTTGAATTAGCTTTGAAATTTTCAGCAAACTTCTTCCAATCGTAAGCATCGAAAAAGATATTTAATGCTTCTACTATTACATCTCGTAATCTATCATAATCTACGCCGCCGAATTGAGTAAGAGTACCACCGCCTACAGTCAAACCACCACCACCTGCGTAGGTCTCCTCCATTTTCTTCGAGCCTTCAATAACACCATCAGAGTTAAAATCAACCTCTTTTACATGAAGCCTATCTGCAAATATGTCTTCAACGAGAAGGATTTTTGACGTGATTTCATCGGTGTTTATGTAAGATGCAGTAATTGTTCCGAGCTTGGGGTCTTTAAGCGTAATAGGAACTTTCTTGTCTTTGTTGAAAAGGTCTTCCCAAGTTTTCGCATAAGAATCATCCATCTCTGGCGTAACATCCACGGGAACAGAATACTTATCTTTCGATTTCTTTCCGCTAAAGAAATCTTTAATCTTCTTGCCAAAATCCTCAATTTTTTTCTTAATCTTACCGAAGAACGACTCTAAGCCATTATCAAGCCCTTTAGGTTCAACATCATCAAAAGCATTTGAGAAATCAAATTTCTCTTTAAAGGCTTTTTTGAGAAGTGATACTATCCACCCACCTAATAACATAGCAACGCCAACAAAGGGATTCGTTGCAATCATATATCCTGTCAACAAAGCATATAATATTGTCGCAACTTTTTCCAATATAGTTGGAATGTAATCTCGTATAGCTTTTGCAATTTCGGTTGCTAATCCGTCAAGGTCATTCAATACAGCTTTCGACATAGCTGCTTTTTCTGACATTGACATTAGAAGTAGTCTTATTGATATACCTATTAGCATCCCTTTTAGTTTGCCAAGATTAAGTCTTTCGACTATTTTCATAATCTGGCGGTGAATATCGCTTGTTTCATCCCAGAAAGAATCGACAATCGCTACAATGCTGTCTATGATAGTATTCAACGATTCAACTATTGTTTCCTCATTGTTCTTTAAAAACGCAACGAACCTATCTGAAAACTGTTTCATTGCTTTGTCTGCATCATCAGCTACACCACCAAAGAAAGAAGCCGCTCCTGTTACTATTCCAAGTAAAGTTTCTTCGATAATATCAGCAAGATTTGCGAAAGTATTGCGGTTAACCAGACCTTTCAGCGTATCTTCTATCGTGGTACTGAATGCGCCGAATGCATCCTGTATCATCTTTCTGATGTTGTTTTTATTAGCGAATATTTTATCTATCGCATCAGCAACACCCGTTGATATCTGCTTTGCTAAATCGCCCCATTTAATTCCCTTAAGAGCAATATCTACTGCCACAACAAGGTCTACAACAACTTGCCCTACGTTGGCAATGGTATTTCTTAATGCTCCGCTGTTTATAGCGCTGTTTACAAGGTCTTTAACCCTTTTCGCAAGAGCATTAAGGTCTATGTCTAATACAGGCTCAATAAACTTAATAACTACATTAATTGCCTTGTTTAAAGTAACGCTAGTGTTATTCCAGAACCTATCATTATTAAGGAAACCGTTTATTGTATCAACCGCATTCTTTGAAAAATCATTGACGTTTCGCTCTATTGCATTCCAATCAATGTGTTCCATGGTTATGCTTAAATGCTCAGCTAACCACTTTCCGAGATTAAAGTCGGCAGGAAGTGAATCGAAAATTCCTCTCAATGCACTTGATACTTTATTAACTACATCGGCGGGGAATTTGAAAACTTCATCCCAGTTAATCGCATTCAAGCCCTTTTGGATTGCGCCCTGTATTGCGCTTCCAATGTCATAAGCCTTTATGTCATTAACAACCTTGTGCAGTCCTTCAAAAATAGTATTTCCGAATTTTGCAATGCTTGTGGTTACTTTTGATAAGAATGCTTCGTCAGCAAACACTCCGTTGATAACATCGGCAATATTTGAAGCCCATCCCTTTACACCTTGTCTAAATGTAGCCCAATCAATATCAAGCGCTCTTGTTATCGCATTCTTGAGATTTTCAGTGAGACTACTAAAGTCTATTCTGCTAAAATCAGAGAAAGCGTTTATAAATATGTCATTTATGATATGCTTGATGGTATTGCCAATATCGTTCCAAAGGCGAGTATCTCTAGCCCACTGATTAACAGCATCGGTAATGCCTTTTGTCCATCCGTCAACTGCATGTCTTACTTGAGACCAATTAATTCCTTCAAGAGCTGTTTTAATAGCAAGTGCTACTGAATCAGCCATATTTTTGAAATTAAAGCTCCATGCAAATGTATCAAGATAAGCTACAATAACATCATTAATAACATGAGCTACTGTACTTCCTATATCTTTCCAGAGCTGTTTATCTGCAAAGATTTCATTCCACATGTTTGCCAAACCTTTGGCAAGTGTAACAACTGTATCTCTTATGAGCGCCCAATCAATAGTTTCAAGCGCACCCTTTAAGAACGTTGTAATTGCCTGTCCAAGAGCTTTCCAGTCAAGGTCATGTACTGCTTCGTTGATTATAGCAAAGAGATAGTTTACTATTTCGCCTACTGTTTTTCCGAGCATAGCCCAAAATTCTTTATCTCTAAGGACTGTATTAACTATCTCAAATAATCTCTTTACGAAATTCCTAGCCTTTTCCTGTAAAGCATTCCAGTCAATATCACGAAGCTTATCTTTCATCCAATCAAGAATATCTTGAACTTGAACCTTTATACCGTCAAACGTACCATCAATAGGCACTTTTTCAAACATATCTTCTGGAAGAATGCCTTGTTTGTTGTCCTTGTTGTCGTTTAATATATTAAGTTCATCAAGTCCGTTAGTGAGATTCTTGACCTTTTTGTTAGCATCCTCTACATTCTGTCCGTAATCTTCAAAGAACTTATTCGCCCTTAAGTAATAAGGCTGTCCTGTAAGAATAGCCATGAATTTAGAGATGTTTTCTGCAACGCCAGTAAGCATTGTGAGGAAATTCTCTACAGGTGAAGCTATTGCATTAATCAAAGGCTCAAAGATAGCTATTGTTTGATTTGCAAGTCTTCTCAAAGCTGAGAAAATGATTGAAACATTGTAATTGAGTTGCAACATTTCGTCATTTGCATTTTTTTCAAACAAAACCATATCTTCAAATGCTTGCTTCATTGCGTTTAAGAAAGCGGTAATCGACTTTCTCATCAGCATTCTTGTAAGCATTGAGAAGTATCTTGTTATGGATTTAATAGCACCTTTTAAGATGTGAGTTTGCTTAATAACCTTAGATAACTGGAAATTACTCGAAGCAAGGGTTTTTACAAAGCTAGGAGAAACAGCTAAAAGAAGTGCCTTCATTCCCTTTATAGCGGGCGCAAAAGCGTTGCCAACCTTGCCAAAGATTGAAACAATAGTCTTTCCAAAATCGCCAATCTTACGCAAGGCGCTTACGACTATCTCCGCACCGCTACGTACAATAGACACAGCCTTGTTCACTGCTCCTGCAACGGCATTAAATGCTCCCACTACAGATGAAAGCATATTCTTTGCAAACTGCATGAGGCTTTGTGTAAACTTTACAATTGAATCACGAAGCTCAGTTATGATTTTATAGTAAGTTTTGAAGATTGCTATAACAACACCCGCAACTGCGGCAACAGCACCCAAAGCAGTTGCAACAGAACCAAGCGTTCCTGCCAACTCTGACAGCCCCGCAAGCTTTCCTGCATCCATAGCAATTTCTCCGCTTTGGACTCCTTTTCCGAACAGAGTTGAAAGTTTACCGACAGACTTGCTTATATCACCTTTTCCGCCAGACAACATTTGTCCAAACTGAGTGAATCCTTTGCCTATGCTATTGCGAGTTTCCTGCTCAATTTTTTCGCTTGCTTTGCTTGCTCTTTCAAGTTCGTCAGCAAAAGCCGCGGCTCTAGCACTAGCGTCTTGAAGAGTCTCTGGCATTGCGTCAAGGTCTTCTTGTGCTTTTCTTATCTCTTCTTCGATTTCAACCATTCTGTCTTTAATGGCTTGGAATCCTCTTCCCATTCGAGATGAGCTATCTGCACCCTCGCCATTATTAAACTTCTTCATAATCGAAGCATATCTTTCATATTCTTCTTTAAGATTACGAATGTATTTTAATCCTTCGTTTTCATTGTTGAAACGAGGTGCTTTCTCAATAGCTACATGCAATTGTTCAATTATGGTTCTTAATTGATTAGCTTCTGCGCTTGCTGTAGCCCACTTACTAACTTGAGTCTGGAATACAGAAGAATCTTTATAATTCTGTTTTGTAGCCACAGTCGTTTGCATTTTAGCGTATTCTTCTGCAATGGTTTTTAAACGCTGTTGTAACATGCGCTCAGCTTCCGCAAGGCTTCTTTCAAGCTGTCTAAGAGGCGCACTGGTATCAAACATTGAAGAAATATCAATGTCTTTAATGTTTTGCTTTAAGTGGTTGGCAAAATCATCCCATGTTCTGTTAGCTGATGTTACTACTTTCTGGAATGTCGCAACGCCACTGCCGTCTAGTTTAATGCTAATCTTATTATTGCTTCCCTGTATACTTCCAAGAGAATTTAAAATCTTCGCCAATGCATCAGCTATAAGATTGAGCTTGCTAGGGTCTGCTTCTTGCAATCTATCAAGCGCTCTTGTAACAGAACCGAGGTCTTTAAGAGCCTCAATCTTGCCGTCGGGGATAACATTAAGAGTGTCAAACAATCTTTCTAGCACAAGTTCCAAGCCGTTAAGATTGCTTACATTCATCTTCATCAAGCCTTTAAGGTTATTAACCATAATCTTAAAGTTATTTAATCCTTGCCCCATACCGCTGAGCTTTGTAAGCGCTTCGCCTATAACAAGTATAGGTTCAACATTTACGCTATCATTACCCATTATATGAAGCCATGATGATAATGATTTTAAGCCTTCTGCAAGATTTTGGATGTTCTGAATACCATCTAATCCCTTGAAAGATTCAAGAGATTTACCAAGCTGAGAAATCACATTGTTTTCGGGAAGAGAAACACTTGTATCTTTCGCAAGGTTAATGATATCTCTTAATGCGTAGAACACATAAGAGAATTTATCCATATTAGTAGGAAGCGCATCATAGAAAGCTTTTATTTGCGTTCCTAAAATAGTAAGCACATTGTTTTTCTCGTCAAAGTCTGTGTATTTAAGAGCATTAAGAATAGAAGCGACAGGCTGTGCAAGCGCTCCGATTTTTTCAAATTTCTGTAATGCACTCTCGATTGAACTATCGCTAGAAAGAGCCTTTAAATAATCAAGTAATTGAGTAAGACCTTTTGTCTGCAAGTCTCTTCCATTAAGCATATCTAAGGCACTTATTAAAGAGCCAAGACCTTGACCTAATCCTCCAACATTCTTGTAGGAATCATTCAAGTGCTTAAATTTTTCAAGCGTTTCAAAAAGATTACTATTCTTTATAGGTTTTAAAGAATCGTCTAAATCCGTTGTTATAGCTTCTATAGATTCACGAACATTATAGAACCCTCTATCTGCTTCTTGGAAACCACTAACAAGCTTATCCATTGTGTCTTGCACAGTAGATGAGGTTGAGCCGAGCGTCTGAAATGTTTTTGTGAGAATTTGAAGCGTAGCGACTGTTCTTTCAGAACTGCCCGCAATATCCTTATCTCCAAACTTTTTCAGTTCGTTTGCTATTGCGCCAATAGCCCCTACATCAACGTTTTTAGTGTCTTTCAAGGCATCTGTGAGATTTGCAATGCCTTGTGTGGCTTGTCCTACAAATCCCCACTTGCGTCCATTCATTGTGTCTGTAAACGCATTTAGAGCCTGTCCAAGGCCTTTGATGTAAGAGAAATCTTTAACATCATTCTTCTTGAAAGACTCTGTTGCCTTGCTTAAATTAAGCAAGCCTAGTGCTACATCGTTTATACTTTTTACATTGTCATCAAGTCCGTTAAATGTATGAAGTGCTTCGCCAAGCTTTTTAATGTTTCTTATGCCAGTAGTAGCATCTTTTTCTACCTTAGAAAGCTTCTCAAGCACATCAACCATTTTGCTGATTCCGCCTATTACGTCATTTATACCCTTAAGGTTTACACCTACATTGGTAAAAGATTGCAAGGCTTTACCAAGCGAATCAAGCTGTTTGATGGTTTTATTTGCGTCTTTCGTAAACTCTGCAAGACCGCCTAACGCACCCTTAAGCTTTTCAATATCCTTGACGGTTTTATCAGCGTTCGACTTGCCTTTTCCATAATTATTGAGCTGAGCAAGCGCTGATGACATTTTGTCTAAAGAAACTGCGCCTTTTGATGCATTTGCTGAAAACTGCGAGAGTTTGCTTAGCGCACTTATGGCACTGTCAATACCATTTAGGTCGCCACATTCGGAGTCTACTTTAATGAGTAAATCTTCTAATTCTTGCGCCATACCATTCTCCTTTATAACAAATTAAGGGATAGTGCTATAAGCACTATTTACTTATAGTCCACTATCCCTTGTTATCAATGTGTTATGGGTTTATTTTTTCTCATAGCATTAAACTGTTGTACGTATTTCTCGAAATCTCTGCCTTCTTCAACCGCAGTTTTCTTTTGTTTGCCGCCAAATAGTTCAAACGGCTTTTGAGGGTATTTAGTGTTCTTTGCTAATACCGAAGCGATGGCATGTTGATTATAAAGACCATACAACCAAGCTTCAAGATTAGTTGCGTTTTGTCTCGAATCCATATCCATTTCATACGCTTTTTCAAAAGGTTTTAACTTGCGAGGATTCAAATGCCAGAAAACATCGTAAGGAACGTGCATCAATAATGCCGATGGAAGCCAACCCTCATTTACTGCCTCAGTAAAACTACTATACTTTTTTACTTCTTTGTTGTGGTCTTCCTTGTCTGAGGCTTCTTGTGGTCTTGAGGAGTCGGACGATTCCCAAAACCCGCATCAGCCATAGCCTCTGTGAATACACCAAAGATATCCTCAAGTGAGCCACCATTGCCAAGATGCTGTGTAAGAAGTCTACCTGCCTCTCTAACAGGAATACCTGTCATTACAGCAAGAATACCTCTTGTCATAGTCATAAGCTTTGAACGGTCAAGACCTCCATCCATCATAGCCATTACATCAATTCCCTGTCCTTCAAGGTCACAAACAAGGTTTGTGAAATCAAGCTCTGCTACAGGAAGAAGCTGTGCGCCTTCTGCCGTCTGAATTGTAATTGTTCTTGTAATCATAATTCTTTTTCTCCTTTTGTTCGCCTATAAACAAAATCGCCTAGTTTCTAATACATAGAAGGGGCAAGGCGTTAATCCTCGCCCCTTTCGTTTTTAGTATACCATATTAGATATCAATGTTAAAGGTTTACCTTTTTATCAGCCACTAACTGACTCAACCTTCTTGATAGCCTGCTCACCCTCATCAGAGATAGTGATTGTCATAGGAATTGCCGCATTTGACTCGTAGCCTCCAACGTAAACTGAAAGCTTACCCTGCCACTCGAACTTTCCGCCTACACCATCATCTCCAATCCAAACTTGGTATGTGTCAAGCTCCGATGCAGAAGTCTTGTCATAGTCAGCTTCCATGATAGACTGCAAGGTATCATAAATCTCTGAATCGTACCATGCACTGAACTCGTGAGAAGAAACTGTCTGAATACCATTCATGTTCTTCTGTTTTCTATCAGAAAGCGTTGTAATATCTATCTGCTCAGGCGCTCCACCTAAGTCGGGTACAGATGTAATATCACAAAGTTTTGAAAATGTTGCTGTTCCATTAGGTTTTCTGTAAAGATATGAAACATTAGATAATACTGCCATCTTTTTTCCTCCATAAATTCCCTAGCCATAAGGGAGAATTGCCTATGTTAAAGGTTGGAAACCGCTAGGCAACGGCTTGTCGGATGCGCTTTCCTATCCAACCAATGTTCTATACATCAAGCCTCTCGTATCTTGCCACGAAACGCTTTACGTTAGTAGGTGTCTCTATTGGTCTAAAGGTTCTACACCTAAATCCCAATGTTCTCATAAAGCTTCTAATTTCAGAAGCCATATTTCTTGCTTGATTCATGTTTCCATCCGTGTATGTTTCTATCTGAAATGCCAGTTTAACTCCTACTTCATTGTTAGAAAGGTCATCCAATGCAGTAGGTGCATCAAGCAAATAAAAGTACATATACGGAATTTTTACATCATTTTCATTGTAATTTTGACCTGTCTTAAGGTTTGGGTACAGGCTTTTCATATATATACTTAAATCGTTATATATCTTATTTGTCTTATCTTCTACCATTTAAGAACCTCATTCCTAATCTTTCTATGTTCTCCAATCAATCTTTCAACCGCTCGATACATAAAAGGATTTGCGGGTATTCCGTTTGTTATATGCCATTTTCCATCTTCGCCTTTATACTTCCAGTAATCAAGACCTTCTTGATTATGTACAATATACGAACCAGTGTTCCAATAAATATTATAAGGCGGAGGTAAGGCATTTAACCATTCGTCATTTATTCCTTCATGGAGATTAAGACCGATAATACCTGTTCCGAACTCTATAAACTGCACATGACCGTCAAAAACAACAACTCCTTCTGCACGTTCGCCATAATCATTGATATATACACTTTTCATTAATCCTAGCGCACTACTCGGAGCTTCTTCTAACAAGAGTTCTTTGAAAGTTTCCATCATAGCTTCTGTATACTTCATAGGAAACTCTTTTAAAATCTTTTTATAAGTCTCGAGTTTCTTTATTGCTTCTTGTATACTAGATACTCTTAATGGATTAACTTTGATTACCTTGTCCATAACCATCTATCCTTTGGATAGCCCATACTCTTTGATATAAGCCTTTTGCAACTTTCTTGACTATATAATCTGGTTTTGTATCTGTCGAACCATCCTCTTTAAAGTCAGGCGCTACATCTATAAAAAGCTTTGAATACTCATTAATCGGCAAATCCTGCACTGTTGAAATCATCTTGTCATATACAAGGTCTCTTCCAAAAGGCGTGTCGTATATTTCTGAGGTATTCGCGCTTATCATCGCTTTTGCCTTGATAGGATTTGAATAGCTAGGTACAGTATCTCCCGTCAAATACCCGTCATCATCGACTTCCTCTACTTCACCGATATATGTTTGATAATAAAATTCTCTTTGATTACCGCTATAGTCAAACATTTAACCACCTTCTTACCAAACATAAGTTTTTACTGGTATCTGACTTAAACTGCTACCTATGCTTTCATCGCCACCAGACTGCCAAACTCTCCTAACGCCAAGCTCTGAAAATTCTTTCAAGCCATCGCGTTTAGCTACGTCTAAAGTTGTTTTAGCAAGGTCATAAATTTCATACTCATATCTGTTTATGAAATTCTCACGTTCCTCTGCGGTAGGTATATCACCCTCACCCCAAAAGTAATGATTTAATGCCATGCTTGTTGCTCTATCAAGTAGCACTTCAAGCTGTGCGTCCGTAAAAGAAGTTTCTCCGATTATAGCTTTAAAAGTTTCTATACTCATATCAACCTCTTTTTATCGGCTAGGACGTTTCATCCTAGCCGACTTATTTTTAATATCAGCCCGATACTACTGAATCCTCGGGGAAGTCCTCAGAAAGACCAGTAATCTTAGCTGAGAGCCATTCTGCACCGTGGTCGAGACCAATCATACCGTAAATCTGATAGTTGTCACCTGCACCAGTCTTTGCAAGAGGCTCAAGGAAGAAGTTACCCTTGTTAGGAGTAATCTGCTCCATAGGACGCATGATTGAAGGATTAAACACAAGTGCTGTTCCTACAGGGATTGTAGGCATAAGCTGTACTGCTACTGCTCCGAAAGGTGTAAGCACTGTCTGAATCTGCAAACCATTGATGTTACGCTCTCTAGGAACTGCTGACATGCCGTTCTTATTAGCGTCATAATCAAGCTGTGCAAGGTGTACTGCTGACATACCAACAACGATATTAGAAATATCGCCACCTGCATTAGCGATTGCCATAAGTGCCTTTGAGATAAGATTACGTGTGAGATAATCACCACCTGCGTTAATCTCGTTGGTAGTAATTGCTGTAAGAATACCTCTTGACTTGTTTACCTCGTTGTCAGTTGTAGCCTTATTGAATACACCGTTGATAAATGTATACTCAATATCCTGTGCAATCTTAGCCATTGCTCTCTCAATCTGGAATGTAAGTTCACTCTGAGGGTTAGGCTGTTGTCCTGCAACGTTAACGCCGCTCATTGTTCCCATGTTAGCCTCTTTTGCGTAAGATACGCTTACAGACTCTTGGAAAATCTGAGTAACGTTTGTCAACTGGCTTCTTGTTGAAACAAGAGCTTCGGGCGCTGTAAGTGAAGCGCTCTCTGAGATATTAGGCTGTGAACCCTGTACCGCATTGTAATACTGTCCTGTTACAAATTCCACATGATTAGTAGTTCCTCTATTAGCTCCGATAATTGTTGAAAAAGGAGTTGTCTCAACGCCCTTTCTGAACAACATTCCGCTAAAATTGGGAGTACCAAAACTCATAGCTGTTGCCATTTCTTTTCCTCCTTAATGGTTATTGTGCGTTCTGTTGCGCCCCCATAAGCTGAGCTGTAATAGCTCCTTGAAGGTCGCCAGACGCAAGCTTTTCTTGATAAATTTTGTTATAATCAATCTGCCCGTTACCATTTCCAGAAGCGGGTTCTGGCATGTGTGCGTACAACTCTGCTGTAGTCTCTTCCTTGACTCTCTTTCTTTCGGATTCCAAAAATCCCTTGAGAAGAGTATTTACAGCCTCCTCTTCGCCTTCCATCTTCATCTGTGCAACTTTTGTTGCATAGTCTTTATCCATTCCAAGCGCAAGGTAGCTGTCAACAGAATCCCTAAAAGCATTTTTCTTTTTCTCTTTTTCAAGCTCATCTCTCATAAGAGCAATCTCTTCGGTTTGCTGTGTTGTTAGCGAACTCTCAGATGCAATCTTTTCGCTTAGTTGTTTCTTTAAGCTACTAATCTGGCTTGAATAGTCGTCTATTATCTTCTTTTGCTTGCGAAGTTCAATCTGCATAGAAGCATTTGCCTTCAAAAGCTCAGAATCTTTAGGTTGTTCTACGTTCTGCCCTTCTTGTGTAGCAGTTGAATTAACATCCTGCTGTTCAAGGTTCTGCTCGTTCTGGTTAACAGTAGCGTTCTGATTGTTATTACTAAGTTCCATGTTTAATTCTCCTTTGCGTTTAAATTTATTACACGCTTTTCTCTAAGCGAGTGCGTTTACAGTTCTCTCTGATTTATTTATATGTAAAAGGCTTATAGCCTCGAACATCATTTATATTCTGTAGAACATCTACAGTTGTCAAGCTCACTTTCACTTGCTCCGAGTGAATCATCTCCCGCAAACATCATTTGAGAAGTACCAACATTAAAAGGTTCATCTATATCTACCGTAACGCCTTCCATAATTTCATGGGTAGGTCTTACTCTTTCATCTAATGATGTATGCCATATCTTTTTCTTGTTTTTCGCTTTTGCCTCGAAATATTCTTCATTGTTATATTTCCAATTGGCTTCATTTAATGCGATTAAATTTGCTCTCGATTGACCGAGCCATGTTTCTATTTTGTCTGAGTTTGCGATTATAGCACTTACCGCAACTCCTTTTATTACTGAATCTACAAAATCATCAGCATCATTACGTTTGTTTTTAGCAGGAATAGCTGTTATATTGTTCCAAGTTACTTCTTGTATCTTTGAAGCTTTTCTAAAAGCCCTGTCTATAACCACCTTTGAATATGCGTCATTGGCGGTTATAGACGTTTTTGTTATCTCAAGATACTTGTCAACCATTTTATCTATATAAGCCTCTTGATTACTCTTAAAACTGCCATTTAAGATATCTGCAAATTCCTCGTCAAACAAGTCCATAAACCAGTTTTCAAGTTCTTCCGCAAGAAGTATTCTTTTTGCTTTTTGAGGCTCTGTTATTAACATTGATGCATAAAACAGTTCTGGCTTCATTCGTTTTCTACCTGTGCTACAGATGAAGGCTGAATCGACTCAGCGACTTGTGATTTCTTTTCGTTATTTTCTCCACCCGCGCCATCTTCGCTCTTACTTGTAGCGTCAACACCTTCGTTTGCAATCTTTTTCTGAGATTGTTCTATCACTTCTCTTGAATCGAGCCATGCCTGTTCTGAATCTGAGAACAAACCTACTGTCTGGAATGCCCAAAGACCATCTACTCCCGAATTGAGAAGCGTTGCCAGTGCGTTTGCCTTTGATATAAGGTCATAGTTCTTATTTCTTGGCATTGATATTTCTATATCAGATACATCTATTTTTGAGATGTTGTTGAAATGTCTCTTATCAAGTTCGATGCTTTTAGCAACAAGTCTCAAGATTTCATTCTCTGGCTCTGTGAAATTCTGCTCCACTGCCTTTGCTGAAAGCTCTAGGCTCTGCCATCCATTTGAAAGTTGCATTGCCCCTGTGGTAGAACCACCGCTTGCTTCTTGCCAAGAAGGTGTTGCAGTTATTTCTTCAACTTGTCTGCTTAAGAAATCTGCGAACGATTGAATCTGTCCTTGGTCTAATACTTGAGAAAGATATGCTATTTTAGCTTCTTTTCCATCACCATTCGACTTTGTGACAATCACTCCGTCTCCATCAATCAGCTTTTTCTTTTTTTCTTCATCAATCATGCAGTTGTGAAGCCAAAGCAATGACTGAACATGTTGTGCAACATCGTTTATTCTATCTGAATTAAGAGTATTTATTCCATCAAGAATAGGTATTGCTTTTTCAAAAACACCCATTCTATCAGTGTTTTCAAACTCTACGATAGGAATTATGCCGTACACATTAACTGTTTCATCAACAATCGTGTTTGCATTGCCTACCACATAGTTCTTTATTGTAAAGCACTTATTAGGAGTGTATAACGTTGCAGTCATACTTCCATCTGCGTGTGTATTATAAGTTCCTCTTAATAGAGTTTCTCTAAACGCATCGTTTCTTACTACACTAAATGTCGTGAGAGGGTTAAGTGTGGTGATTTTAAATGGAGAATATTGATAGGATTTATCGTTTCTCCAAACCATTTGATAACCAACACCGCATGTCATAAAATCTCTTGCAAGTTGCAGGTCTTTTTTTGCCTTACTCTGCTCAGCCATCATTTTATTTATCATGGCTATGTTATCACTATCCTCATTATATGAGGTCTGAGGTTTTCTCGAATCATCCTCGACTTTTCCTCTTTGAGCATAAGTAATAGGATTTCCAAAACAGTAACCTACATGAGTGTCAACAATCCTTGATGCTATATTAATTACCAACTTTTCATTTATATCTGGACGAATATCTTTTTTTCTTTCTATAATAGGCTGTTTACCTCTTGTATAGCTAAAAAGAAATTCCTCTCGCATAGCATTTTTTTGATGTTCTGAATAGGCAGTTTCAAAGATTTCTAGTACATTATCTTTGGTAACTTCTTCAACATCTGTATATATAATTATTCTTCCATACGTGGAATCAGCGTTTACAATAACAGGCGTTGGATTCATGCCTATCCTCCTAAAAAAAATAGAACCGAATTGGTTTCAATTCGGCTCTATTGGCTCTCACTATAGTGATTATAGCAAGGTTTACCAATCTCTACAATACCTTTGTTTATTTTATGTAGCTTTTTTAATATGTTTACTTCTCTTGGTCTGCGTTTTGTACTGCTTCTAACGCTAAATCTTTCCTGTTTTTATATTGTTTACGTTTTCTTTTTGCTCTTTTTACGATGTATCGCTTGCCCTCCTTCTGTCCAAAAGGAGTCCTTGCGCCATAATATTGCTTATACTCTGGATAGAGCGGAAGTACCTTTGCTATGGTTAAATCCTCAAGAGGTCTCCTTCCACATATGATTTCTCTAAGCATTTTAGCGCATTTAAACTGTAAAACCCATCGGTAAACATGGTCTGCACCATTAGGGTTGATTTCGTTTTTAGGTATCTTAAAAAGCCTTCTATGTAGATAAAAACGCCCGATTCCTTTAATATCAAGGTCTGCTTCCGCAGGATTAGACATTAACTCTTCAACACCAACCCTAAGTGCCGTCAGTAACACTTCCTTTACCAAAGCACGAGGTATATTACTTTTTGTTTCCCTCGTTGTCTGGTCGCACCATTCTCCAAAAGTCATATAATCACCTCAGAATCCTAAACTAGCTCTGCTAATTATCTCTACTTGAGAACTCTCAAAAGAATTTATATAAAGAGCTAACATAGCAAGAGCATCAACACCATCATCATGTTTATTCTTTCCCATTTGCACATAAGAAAGAACACCTTGCATGAATTTCTTGTACATATCCGTCCATTCGGAGGGGTCTTTAAATACTACATGCTTCTTTACCCAGTCCGAATTAACAATAATCTTTGTCTCTTTGTTTGTCGTGGTATACTTCTTTGTTATAGAGCATCTTCCGCCTTTTTCGTTTACCAGACGTTGAACCTCGTTTCCTGTCCTAGAACCCTCTTTATTCGATTCAAACTGGCACATCTGAACCTTATTCCTAACCAGACAGTTCGCATTTAGTTCATCTAACGTATATGGAGAGCCATTATCATACACAACATCTTCAAGATAGAACTTCTTTCCGTAGCCATAAACAACTAACAAACAGTTAAAGTCAGTTCCTACGTCCTTTGTATCACATACGCCTAATATAGAGTCGGCTTCTTTTGTCTTGCCTTCATCGTCACAAGGAAGCCCGCCAAGATAGAACTGTAATTCCTCTTTCTTATAAAGTAATCCTTCTCTTTCAATCGGGTCTGACATATATAAGCACTTAAAGGTGATTTCATCCATGACATTTTCCATTTCTTTGAAATAGAAAGTATCAAACCCCTTATCGTATTTATAATCAAACTGACTTTCCCCGTTTTCATCATAGCAACCATAAGCCAAGAATCGCGCTCTGTCATTACCTTCATTTTCCCTTATAAAGTGACCTATGGGGTCATGCACAGACCATCTGGTAGCTATTGATATTTCCTTACACCCTTTTATTCGTCTTGATTTTGCATCGTTCACGTATTTCTGATAAAGGTTTTCAAGTCTTTGTACGTTCATAGCTTCTTCTGTTCCCGAAACCAAGTCATCACTCAAGATAATGCCACTTGCTCTCGTTACACCCGTCATTGAAGCATCAATTGAACGACACGTAAGAGATTTAAAGGGCTTATAGCTATTAAGGTTTATATATTTTTCTTTATCAGACCTTGATTCAAGTTTTACATTGGGGAATATCTCTTCCCATGCATATTCTCCGCTAAACATTATGTCACACATCGAACGATGAAACATATCTGCGATTGTTCCTGTATAGGAAACATAAAGATTGAAACTATCTGGGAACAAGCCCATATAGAAAGATAAAAAGAACTCGGCAAGAGTTGTTTTGCCTGCCCCCGGAACTACTGAAACCGTTAATATATCGAGCTTATCGTCTAATATGTCTTGAAAACCTTGTACAATACCCAGTTTATTCTTTAATATTTCTCTTCTAGGCAAATAAAATTGAGCATCTGGTTCTCTTTTATGTTCAAGAAATATCATGTAAGAGTCAAAATCCTTAAAATACCTTGCAAGATATTTCAAGGATAGAAGGTATACTTCATAAAAGGCGGGGTTCTTTACGGTCTGAACCAGTGCAATATTCCTGCCTTTTTCGCATACCCTACGTCCTTCTTCTTCATCATTATCTGCAAGGTAGATATTTTGCCCCATTTCTATAAAATCTTTTAGACGCTTCGGATTCGTCTTTAAATCTGGGGATAATTCTAATCGTTTGATAATCGTTTTATTATTCATATTATTGGCATATCGTATTTTGCTTCGGAATCCATGGAATCATGCAATTCTGAAAGAATTTCTGTAGCTCTCGATTCTCTTTTGTATTGTCCTAGCAGATACGCAACCTCCCCGCCTAAATTTAGCAAGAAAAGTCCATAGGCGCTATTATCAACGTCTACCAACTTGCTCTCTTGAATATATACACCTAAAAATTTACTTGTATCGTAAATCGCTTTTCCATCTTGCGTCTTTATAAACATTAAATCAACAGCAAAGCGCCACCCGCTTTTACACGAATGGCGCTTCGGCTCTCCTTTTATTTTATTTCAACGGGCAAATCTGCTAGCTTATACTGCTTCCATTCGCCACCAAAATAAATACTTGCATCTTCTCCATTGATAAGACCTTTATATGGTCTGCCCTTCCAGAAATAAGCAAAATCTTCTAAAAATACAAAAGTTACCTGTTTTAAGTCCGAAGGTATCTCGTAGCTTGTCTGAGTTTCGCCGCTAATACCTTGCATGACTAAATCATGGAACAGAGCGCTCCTAGTGGTATTATTTCGCTTAACGTACCAATCAATCTTATCAATCTCGTCCTCTGTGAATTTACTTGCTACTGTTATAGACTTACCCATCATACTCCTCCTTAATCAACGTCAATGATATCGCCCTCTATCAAGGGTATATCATCCATAGGTATTCTGTTTGCAATATCTGCAATGTTTGTCTCGACTTGCTGTAATGAAATGTTTGAATTGATAGTTGTTTCTGTTCTTGCTTGAACGTAGTCATGGTTATTATTCATATCCTGCATGAACGCCAATGAATTAATAAGCCCCGCGTAAGCATTTTGCTTTTTACATCCTGCAATCGCTGTAGCGATATTATTAGCAACTTCTGCAAGTTCTACATCCTCAGACCTTCTATACTTCAAAAAAACAGGTCTTGAGATTTTTGCGAACGTACAGAAGTCCTCTATATCTGGAATTATAGTAACTTCATTTTCATTCGCTTCTACAATATTTTCAAAGTATTCTCTGGCTTTTTCATAGAGAGTCTCTGCATTATATGTGACTCTTTTTCGCTTGTTCTGTATGGTAATCTCTTCACCAGTTTCAATCACTCCGAACATGTTCTCAAGCTGTCTTTTTGCAAGGTCTACATTCCATTGTCTACGTTTTTCGTCCTTATTAAGCGCTTTGCCTCTATTGTAGTCTACGCCTCGCTTTTTACTGTAATTAGCCATCATAGCCTCCTACACGTTTACTAAAAATACTTTTTTGCAATTACTTCCCTTACATTTAACAGGAAGGTTTTTTATTTTTGTGTCATCTCGCAGTAAAAGTGTTTTCTTACCGCAATATGGGCAACACACCCACTCTTGTCCGTTGTTATCTTCTCTAATAGTACCCTCTTTCATCTGTTAATCCTCTTCATGGCATCGTTAAGCTGTTTACATTCTACTACAAGTTCCTCTTCGGTCTCAAATAAATCGCTTTCCTTGAAATATTCATTGCCATACTTCGTATGAACATAATATAATTTAGAGCTATCGGGCATTATTATTTCTTTCATCGTCACAAATCTTACTATCTCTGCGTTGTAGTCCTTTACTACTATTACATACCCTTCCCTCATAATTAATCCCCTTTATTTCGTTCCAGTAGAACCTATGCCGCCCCTATCTGAGTTTCCGAGCGTTTCAACCTCTTCAAATTCTATTGTAGGCTGATGCTCAAAAATCCTAAACTGACAGATTCGGGTGTTTTTCTCTATGAATGTGTCTTCTGTTGCGTATGCGGGAAAACACCACTGGTCGTTATCACCGCAATAAGATTCATCAATGATACCTACGCTGTTTGAAAGAAGAATCTTATGCTTTTTGTAAGTAGAACTACGAGGATATACATGAGCTTCATAGCCTTTAGGTAGCTCCATTGCGATTCCAAGAGGAATCAGCTTAAGCTCTCCCTTCTTAATCACGGTATCTTCAGCACACCTCAAATCAATAAGGTCTCCTACTGAAATCTTCTCAATCTTATCAATGTCTTTGCTTAAATACTTAATCCTTATCTTCATTCTCTAACTCCTGTTCACTAAGTTTTATTCGCACATCTTCGTAAGATGCAACTATTTTAGGTATCAGCCATGCAATCCACTCTACAAGGTTCTCGTCATCATCATAATGAGTGCCTGTTTCTCGGCTGTAAGCATGAACTAATTCGTGCAACAGAACTTCCTTCACCGCTACAAGGCGTTCCTCGTCTGTTACGTCTCCTTCAAGAATAATCTCTGGTTTTCTAACAATGATTTCGTGCAGATAGCACTTACATAACCCCGCTTTATCCAACAACAGCGGATTACGTAAGTCGTCTAATTTGACTTGGTACTCCGTACCTAAGATGTTTGTAGATACCATATGCCCCCTTTCCCTCCTTATAGGAGGTGACGCGCATAGCCCCTTACAATAAGTTACCATGCGCGTCCATACATACAACGTTATAAACAAAAGACCACTGATAGTGGCGAATTAGTTACTAGGCTTTGACACCTAGTAACCGTCACGAAAGGAAAGACAATCACGCCGCATCAGTTTCCCCAAACCTTACGGCGAAGATGCGGGTAGGAATCGAACCTACCTTAAGACCAAGCGCATCTGCCTCAACAGAAAGGATAAAAAATATGAAAAAACCCACACCCATCCAAAAGACAGGAAGCCGTAGGCGAGAGTTGAACTCGCATAACCCATCTACAGCATCACATTTCAATAAACCTTTACTGCGCCAGACTTGCAGTGTTTTAAACTTATCAATGTGTCGTATAAAGTATGCGCCGTCGAAAAATCTTGATTGCTAGATTTTAAGTATACTTTACACATAAGTTTTTTGGCGTTGATGCAATCATTTAATGCTACCAAGGTATAATGCGACGGTAGGAGTCGAACCTACGTCATGTTTCGTTCTGCCGTTGAACTACGTCGCACCTAATGCTCAGATATTTTGAGGGGGAATATCTGAAAAGGTAGAACCAAATGGCAAACTGGTTTCCCAGTGACGGCGCTGATAGGAGTTGAACCTACGTCTAGGCAGTCAAAGTGCCATGCACTACCGTTGTGCTACAGCGCTATCTCATCTATTAGTAGTATACCTCATATTTGATGATAAGTAAACCTTTTCTTTTAATTTTTCTTCCCAATGTTTACAAGACATTTTATCATCAGTAAGATTATATCGCTCATCGCTATTCCTACAACAACAAACGCCGCACGTATGCCATCTACAAGTATTACATTCTTTCATTTACACACCTCGTCTTTTTCTGTCTAAACTGCTTAAACCAATTACAGATGCCGTCGCTTTCTACTTCGTCATTTTTCAACTTACAAAAATAATACGGGCGTTCTTCTTCGCCATCCCACTCATAATTAAAGTCACAATAAGAGCAATCACTGCATTGCAGACGCATCTTCAATCAACCTCTCTACATCACTATACTTTGCGGCATATACGTCCAGTTTACTGCCCGCATTGACAGTTAAAAGCACTTCGTCATTCCCATTGGGCGTTATCCTTACAATATACCTCTCGTTTACCCATCCACCGTTTAATATCTTAATCATAATACCTCCTTATCTCGTTAGCGACATAATCCTGCACCCATTCCCTTGTCGCTAAATCGCCTATATCTGTCGTTGAGCGATGCTTTAATGAGTTTATCAAGTCTTCACCCAAGCTATCAAGAAGAGTAAACCAATATCCATCCTCATGCCCGTCTCTCCTAGCAAGCCTCTTTTTATCCGCAATCCTTTTTCTAATATCCTCTTTCTTAATCGAAGTAAACATACTTTACCCCCTTCACTCTATATCTTGACCTACCCTTAAGCTCTATATCGCCTCTTTTTACCAGATTAGAGAAGTGTCTATGCACGGATGCTATACTAGACAATCCTATACCCTCGCCTATGTCTCTCATGGTAGGTGTAACGCCCTCTCTTATCATATAGGCTTTAATAAACTCTAAGACTTCATCTCGCTTCACGCCCAATCCTCCGTTCCTTTATCCATATCATACAGGCTCTCAATCACTCTTCGCTTCATCTCGTCCTTCTTCTTATCCGTGACCTCTAAGGCATCAATCACTTCATCAACCGATATATAGTCCTCTTCGATGACCTTATTCTGATATCTGAACTTACCTTCCTCATCACGATAGATTAACTCTTTATCAAGCAGAAATCTGAATATCTTGGCTAAATGCCCTACATCAGTGCCTATCTCTTCCGCTATCTCGTCAAATAGCCCGACATTCCATCCCATTAGTTTACCTCTTATTACCTCAGATAAGCTCAGACCAGTCATACTCGCTTCATCCCGTAGCATCTTCATCTGTTCACTGTTTACTCTCACTCTAAGAGTCTCACACAAATCTTCTGTTGGTCTGCTCATTTCTTATCTCCCTTAATGCTCTATAAATCTCTTTTTCATCACACCCACCTTGCTCTGCCCTGTCAATGGTCTCTACAAGGTATTTTAAGGCATCTATGCTCTTTATCGCCATATTTATAGCCCATTCTTTCTCCGCGGGTGATACTGGCTCTCCATTTAGTATCTCTTTAGCCCTCTTTGTCCACATAAGTCCTCCTTATATTTCATAAAAATTGCATGTTTTTTTCATGTTTATTTCATAAGAACTTCTGCTTTATTTCCTAAAAATTTCATGTTTATTGCATGGTTTTTTCATGTTTTTCTCATGGTTATTGCATCAATTTTGCACTCTAGCAATGCTTCCAGTACATCGTCTGCATCATCTACCAATATCCCGCCTACTGGATTAAACCATGGTGTCTTCCTAAACTCCATAAGCGTTACTGGTGTCGGTATGTCTACGTCTTCTGCCATACGTATCACGTTCTTTTTCCTTTCCTCGTTGACAACCAAGATTCTCTTTCCTGTCTCGTGGCTCATCGCGATGAGTGCTTTCGTCTTTCCAAGTCCTTTTCCTCTTATTATCTTTCTCATAACTCTCCTTTCTATTTGCAAAATGAGTTTTGTGGTACAAAACGTTACCCTAAAAAGTTTTGTGGTACAAAACATTACCCTAATTGAGTTTTGTGGTACAAAACCCTTACCTTAAAAAGTTTTGTGGTACAAAATGCAGAGTTTTGTGGTACAAAACTATTTATTTTGTGGTACAAAACTCGAAACCCGCTCTGGTACTGAGTTATTTTGTGGTACAAAACTATTTCGAGGGGTTTTGTGGTACAAAATTCTAGGGTTTTGGGGTACAAAACTATTACCTTATCTGGGTTTTGTGGTACAAAACTCTCTCTTTTCTCTATTTTTAGTATCGGCATATATAGCAAAATGACACTTTTTTAGAGTGTTTTGTGGTACAAAACTCAGAAAGCCCATAACCACGCGGTTTTATTTTGTGGTACAAAACTATCGGGTTTTGTGGTACAAAACTATTTTATAACCGAATAGGGTATGGTGTCAAGTCTTTTTGGTTTTGAGGGTGGAGAGAGGGGTTATTAGGCACGGAAGAGAGTTCAAAATAAACCCCCATACCACGGGTACTAGCTGTTCTTAATAAAAGTTAACAAGAAAATCGTTCGTAATCAACAACCCCTACACTCCGCATAAATAGGCGGTTCTCAGCACCTTCGTTTAATGGTAATTATACGAAAGTGTCTATATTTAACACGAGCGAATATGCGGATTATTCAGTGTTTATGCGGGTTTGCGCGATTTCTTTTTTAGTGTCTCCGCGATTTGTTTTAATTTGCCACCCCACCAATAATTTATAAGTCAGTCTTATATTCCAAATAAAATATATAAGTAAATCTTATATTTAAACCTTATATCATATAAGTAAAACTTATACTATTGCATATAATCAGACATATAATCTGTAAAGACATTATTACATAACAGCTATGAATATAATAAAAACTTATACTAAGAAACAGCATAAAGAATGATAAGACTGTATATTTATATTGAGGTATATATAGTAATGGAGATGTGCAACAGAGGGTGGCTCGGACACTTCGTTGTCCGATGCCTTCTCGCCTGCGGCGATTTCAGGGGAGTATCCGAGGGTCATTGTGTCTCATCTTGAATAGAGCAGAGGAATAGCAAGAAGTGTAAACAGAGAAATAATCAAGTACCCAAACCCACAGGGCTTTATCTTGTGTGAGCGTCACGACTCGTCTCACGACTCGCTGTTTATAGTACGCAATGCACACATCCGTGTGTGCAAAGCTCAGTAGGCACACCAAGTTCCGACTAAGTGGCTAAGATTGTCTGTTACTTCGTGTAACAGCCAATTTTACCCACTAAGTCTCCACATTATAGTATGGGAAAGTTCTAAGGGTCTAAATAACAGCCCCTAAGAACTTTCGGCAGAACCCGTCAAGGGTGTGGGTTTGAGGTAAACACATTGCTATCGTGCGCCACTACACATCACCGCGCCACGAACCACGTTAAATCCGCACGTTCCTACGAAACCGAGCCTTTTAAAAGCAAAAAATACTTGTAGGCTCGTTTTCTGACAACGACTCAAACCCCATAAAGTTTTAATAATATTTTTATACAATCTGTCAATAACAGCTATATCAAAACTAAAGACTGTGCTGACAGATTATACAAAAATATTCCTAAAACTTTACAAGCCCTTGTCTGAACCTGCCAATTCACTAACCTTTGCTAAAGCAAAGCTAAGTGAATCCATACACAGCAGAAGGTGTAATTATTGTCAGCTAAATAGCTAAAATCGAAAGGAGATTACACTATGAAAAACTTTAAGGAAATGATTTCAGAAATCACAGCAAACGCAATGGCAGAGATTGAGGTAAACGAAACAATCAATCTTGTAAACGAGGAGCAGAACACTCTTGAGAAAGCACTTGCACGTCTTGAATCAATGGACACAGACGTTCTTGCAAGAGCTAAAGAAGATGCAAACGCCGTTGACGGTCACACACGCTACTACGATGTAATGAGTGGTTATGATTCAAAGTACATGAATCGCAATGATTGGAGAGTTGCAAGAAAGATACGCAACAATTCAGCTTACAACATTCGTAAAGAGAACTACGAAGCAGAGCAGAAAGCTAAGTTTGAATATGATTTGGTTCAAGCAGGAGTTAAGAAAGCTACAATAGCAAAGATAAAGAAACATAAGAGTTTGCCTAATGCAACATATGTAAAGATTGACAAAAAGGTTTACACTAAAGATTATAAGCCTAGCAACAGCTCATTTGAAACAGTAAGAGTTGTTGACTACAAGATATATCACAAAGCAATCGTTCTTGAGGTTGCATCGGCAGACGCAGAGCGAATCACAGGTTACTTCGACGATATGATTAACGAGTACAATGCAAAGCGTGATGTTTACTTCGATGTAGATACACGTAACGAATCAACTTATCATGTCGTATTCAGATATGAGCCTTTCGATAGATTCGGTAAGCCGAACAAATACGACGGAATCATGCAGTTACGTAACTTCTTAAATCAGCAGAAGTTCATAACACAGCAAAAGCCAGTTCGAGTTGGTGAGTATCTCGAAATCCTCAAAGGCAACAAGGTAAACCTTCCGCTTTCGATGGTTTACAACTACACAGAGAAATCCGATAAACTCACTGTTTATAAGGTTTACGGCAACTTTGAAGAGTTCGACAAGGAGCTTCGCGCTGAATAGTATAAATCGCCTAGAGGTTAACAGCCTCTAGGCTTTTTTTATGCCAGTTTACCTAGTGTATCGAAAATTAATAATGCTCTTGTGCCACTCCACTCCATTTCAGTCAAGAGACGCTTCGCTTCTGCTCTTGACTTCCATTCCGCTACATGGCGAGTAAATGTTGTACTTAATAAAACGAAAGGAGCAAACAAATGGCACAAATCGAAATTATATATAACGAAGAAAAGAATACATACAATCTCATAAAAGACGGTGAATGGTACGCCGAGGGAGATTATGAATACATAGAAAAGATGGTTGAAAATATACGCAAATGCGAAATAGAGGAAGAGGAAGAATGGCATTTTGCAGAGGAGGAAGCATGGGATGAATAAGAAAAGAAAACCAGTAAGAATAGGAATCTTAAGAACAGATGATTTCATAGTAATCAGAATCACAATGTTCAATAAGAGCAAATGGACATGGATAAGGCGTGATGCGATGGAATGCGCTATGTTCTGCGTGGCAATAACGCTAATAACAATTTTCTTGCTGAAATGTTTATTATTAATAAATCAATGGTAGAAAGATAGAAAGGAGAGCCATGGCAACTATATACACACGTTCAATCAATGGAGTGAAAATCCGCTTCGGAAAGTATTCAGACAATGATTATGTAATCTATGTCGGAAACAGGTTATATGCAGAGATTGACAACTTGGCAGACGCAAACAGGGAATATAACAATGTGGATGAACGAGTTGTCAAATATCTGGGTATGTAACAGCTTCGCTGTGTTAAGGCATACAGGAAGAATAGTGTCTACGACGCAAAATCGAAAAATAAAAATTCAAAAAAGTGAAGGAGGTAAAAAGTGAACATAGTTAACATTCTAAACTTGTATAAGAGATTCTACAAGGAAACAGAAGTCAAGGTTGAGAATCATAACATGCGGATTATCGACGAAAAGACAGGCTTAAACTACATAGTAGATAAGGAAAGCGATATTCCAAAGATATTCTCGACAATAGGCAGGATGAGGACGGATTTAATGATGACATAGAAAGAAGGTAATATGGAGGAATTATTCACAACAAAAGGAAAAGATGAAGAATTAAAAGCAATTTACCAAGACAATAAATTTAAAGTTGTGTTTGTATACCCAGACGGCTCAAGATATGAAGCAGATGAAACAAATGATGTTTCATCTCTGGTTGAATCATACAACTTTTGGGGATTGCTTACAGGCTTATTTAACACTCCAATCGAAAGTAGTCAAGTTGAAAAGCACTTGACAACTTCCTCATTACGTGTTGATGAGAAGATGTAATTTAAAAAAAGAATCAAAAAAGGAGAATAAAAAAATGAAAAACGAAGAAGCAATTATGCAGATGAGAGTAAACCTTATGAGAAATAGACAGATTGGAACAACAGGAAGAAAAATGATGTGGCATGATGTGGATGGAAACGAGATTGAGATTGATGAACCCGCTGAAATCCATACATATGCAGGATGGAAGAAGCTCGGATATCAAGTACCAACAGGAACAAGAGCAAGAATCTTTATTCCTATCTGGAACTCAATTACACTTGGAGACGGTTCAACATCAATGATGCA
>Ga0326512_10000083_pt1 | contig 76641 bp, 56 predicted proteins | sample 1_2617_0518_D_FD_203652 | JGI IMG/M metagenome (GOLD analysis project Ga0326512, IMG submission 203652) | Bovine rumen microbial communities from UC Davis, California, United States - 1_2617_0518 | ecosystem: Host-associated > Mammals > Digestive system > Stomach > Rumen | place: USA...
TAGCTGGAAGTCATAGAGTAGATGCTTCATTCTATCTCGATATGATAAACGAGACTCGCTATCTTGACTATACTCATATCAATACACGTTCACCATTCCAATATATCGCATCGTTTACAAAGGTTGTAAGACCTTCATGGATCTCTTATGACCGTTATAGATATACTATCGATATCGATGTCACCCCGAATATCGGTGGAGATATAACTGAAGAGATATACAATCGTACTCAAGTGATCGCTGTATACTACAGAGACAATGACATGAAGACTCCTATCTGTTGGTCGATAGGTGAAAGAGTATCATCTAGTGGATCTGTAGATACATATAGATTCTATCTTTACACCAAACCTTTCAAGGAAAGAACCAGCGAAACTGATCATATAGTAATCGATCAAGATGATCGTCTCTATATAGGACAGCAGAATCCTTATCTGATTCCTCTTACAGAAAAGAGAGACCAGAAACAGGCCGAATATGATGCTGAACCTGAAGGAACTCCTAGAAAGAGTGAACTTGCTGCTGAGCTTGCTCTGGCAAATAAAGAACTTTATAGATGTATCAACTTTGGATACAGACCGCATACGGCTGATGTCATAGATGAACTCGGTATTCGTATGGATCTTAATACTCATATGAGAATCTATACACTCTATAAGTATTCTGGTTACACTCCTCATGATGGTAATCCTGGTAAACTTATGGACGAACTCACTCAGAGTTACTTCTATGGTACTGGACTTGATGAAAGTATAGTTTCTATAGTAGGAACTCCTCTTAAGGATATCATTCCTCCCGATTTCGAATTCTATCAGAATAAGGGTGAGAGTGACCCAGTAGAGACATATGCTATGCAAGACTTAGTTCTTACAAACGTGTATGACAGTAGTGACGGTATAAACCTTCTCCATAACTATTCTAATCTTATGAACTCATACGTTCACATGGTAGACCTTGGAGAAGACATCTATGATGAGTCTGCAGATAACAAGAAGCACAACTACGGCTATATCATCAATAGAGTTCCCTGTATCAGATACTTCTATCTCAACGAAGAGTATAAGATCAGAGACTTCATCAGAGAGATGAAGAGAAAGATACTTTATGTGCTTGATGCTATAGAGCCTTTAGAGACTACATTCGGTCTTGACTACAAGTTCTTCAATACTTATGGTCCAAGCAATATGTACTACACTACCGAGGGCGGTATAAGATCTGAAGAGTCTATCGATAACGTTGCACTCTCACTCACATTTAGAACTAAGTTCTATAATGAGGACAACGATGCTGCTACAATCATTCCTCAGATCAAAGACACTATCAAGACTTACATTGAGAATATCGAAGAGCTTAACGATATTCACTTCCCGAACCTTACTACAGAGATTGAGTCTAAGTTCTCTCAGTACATCGTGTTCTTCGAGTATGTAGGTTTCAACAAGTACAATGCTACAATGCAGCATATCATTACGGATGAGAACATGGAAATGCTCAATGTAGTTCCAGAGTTCCTTAATGTCAATACTGACGATAGCACTGGTACTTCATTCATCAGTATCGAGATAGTTTCGTAATGAACTTTATAATAAAACTATACCTAGAAGGAGGTAATCTCTAATGAACTATAAAGAAGTCCAGGAAGCTTTAGCATATAAGGAAAGAGCCATTAAGGAAGCAGCTATACCTGCTAACAGAGCTAAGGCTAGAGCTATTGCTGAACAGTCTGACAGAGAAGACTACTATGCTCATCTCTACGCAAACGACAATGCAGCGACAGCATACAGCAAATTCAAGCAGGAAGTTACAGATACTCTCGTAGCAGAAACTGTATACTGCCTCGCAGCAAGCTGTACAGATTCAATGATACTCGAGAATGGCTACAATAAGAGTCTTCTCAGAGTACTCGCTACAAACTTCGTCAATGAGAATGGTTCTCAGAACCTTATCAGAAAGTGGAAGAGTACTTCATACATCATGAGTGAGCTCGCTTACATCATCCAGAACAATATCGATTCTATCTGTGAAAAGGCTGATCCCAAGAATCAGACTACACTGAAGATCAAGGATGATCAGAAGAAGAAGTTCTTCAAGGACATTGACAAAGTCAATGCTGACTCTGCTATCTCTGCAATCAGAACTAAGGTTAAGAGTGCTACGGCAGAGTTCATTGACTCTAACAATGCTGCTAAGGACCAGATCAAGTCTATCCTCGACTCTACTAAGAAGAAGATCGAGAAGAATGATAAGAATGAAAACCTTAAGGAAGCTTATGCTGCTCAGGCTAAAAGAAAGATCACAGATATCAGAGCTGGTAAGACTAAGGGTGTTTTCGAAGCTATGGTATACTCTGTATCAGAGTCTGCATTCAAGAATGAAGATGCTAAGAAGATCTTCATCGAGGATGCTAACCTGAATATGGATGCAGTAGTTGAGCACTGCGAGGTTATGTATACATTCCTCGAGACTCTCAACACACTGAAACTCATCAAGATTGATGAGGCTTATATCGAGAAGCTTATATCAGATCTTAAAAAGGGATAATAAGAGTGGGTAGGGAAATCCCTACCCACTTCCTTATAGCTTTATGTATACTGTGTTAGCGATCTGTATAGCTATAGCGAAGAGATTGTTCTTCAATTCCTTGAAGTCCTCATACTCTTCGTTAGTGATATCATTGTTTATGTGCATCCTCTCGATAGCATCGACTATACATTCTTTAACCGTCTCTGTAGTAGATGGCATATCGAGTCTATCCTCACACTTAAATGTATAAGAACCAGTGCTGTTGTCTTTGGTTATGGCTGCGTTAAAGCGGTTGCTGAGAGCATCAGAGAAGTCTTTACTACACTTCTCGTTACAGTATAACTTGTCCCAGAGATGTACTCTAGCAAAAGTCATCTTATCTATATCTTCTACTAATCTCTTATCATACATAAGTCAAATTCATTCCTTCCGTAAAGTCCTTACGAGCAGTGATGCTCTTGTATTGGTGTTTATTGAATACCGCATTCATGTAGAGGAGGTCTATCTCTACTCTTGGAAGTATGGAATAGTACTTTTCGACTACTCCTCTTATAGTGAGCATGTCGTCGATCCATACATTCGCATTATACATGTCTGCGTATAACTTTGCTATGTTGTCGAAGTCTGGCTTGTATATATGTCTATCAAGACCTATCTCAGCAATAAACTTCTCTACTCTGTTATAGTAGCTTGGGGTTGGGAAATAAGCTCTATACGTCACATCGCATGGTGTGCAGATGATCTGATTGAGCTCATCTAGCTCTCCTGAATCTACTACTCTTCTCATGTATGCATTATTCTGAGCTGCTCCAGGAGAGTAAACATGAATAAAGTCAGAGCTCTTAGCGAACTCTGTGATGTTAGATCTATTGATAAGTCTATATCTAGGACGCTTAGCACCTTCTGGTACCATATATAATACAAATGATATTCGATTGTAATACAGATTCTCCATTCGCCTAGCCTTCTCAGAAAGAATCTGTTTAGCAAGTTGATCATCTATTTTGTAGTGTTCATACATCCACTCTAATCTTTCTCTGTAATCGAGCGGAATGTCGCCATATTTAGCGTTGTACTGCTTCTGCATTTGCTTGAAAGAAGCCACACTTTCACCACCTTTATAATGTAGAGTAAGGTGTTTCCACCTTACTCTATTGTTTTGGACGTAGTTAGATCTGATTAGAGCATTGAGTATATACTAGAGATTCTGCTTGTTATTTTCTGAGTCATACCAGAAGTAAGATTGAATGGAATATCTACCCACTTGCTAGTAATATTGAGTGTAGCATACAGCTTAACAAGTCTTGTCAGTTCTGGTTCGTTGATATTGATACCACAGAGACTACAGAGATAGTCAAGCTCCTGAATATTCTCAAGAGTATTACTCTTGGCAAGTGTGATCGGTGACATCGATATTGATGAATAGAGATCCTGGATGGTGAATGATACGTCTACTACTGTAGGAAGACCATCTTTAGTCCATCCTCCCTCTTTACCCTTATTGATAGTCATCTCAGTGATGATACCCATATCGATATTGAACGATCCCTTATAGAAAGCCTTTACAAGGAAAGGAGCAGAGTATCCATTATGGTATTCACCTCTAGGCATAACGAGTCCTATAAGATGACATAAAGGAACATAGATATTTAACCACCAGGACTTAACGTCATAGTACGGTGTAGTAAGCTTGATGTTTATCTGGTAGCTCTTATTGTAAGAAGCATTAGACCAGATATTAGGGAACTGAAGTCTACCACCAGTAGCTACAGTCTTCAATGAACCAAGTAAACTGGAGAAGATATTACCATTTCCAGCAAGCTTAGAAGTGAAATCATCTATAGCCTTACGGGAGTTAGCAAATACATCTCCTAGAGCATCAAAGTCTTCTGCTATCATAGATGATGTAGTACCCATAAGGAACTGCATCTCTCTTGCAGCATCAGAGAATCCGTTGATCTTCGATGCAAGAGATGATTCAGTAGTCTCGTTAGAGAAGTTATCTGAATATTGAGACTCAGATGTGATATAGAACGGGATAACCTGTCTATAGTATATCCATGACAGAGTATCTTGTGCCCATTCTACAACCTTTTCGAATGCTGAGTTAGTCTCATTGTCTCCCTTAAATGAATCGTCTTCTCCACTATTATCAGCCCAGGCCCAGTTATAGTCTGAACAGGTACGACCATCAAGCATTCTGTATTCATTATACTCTGCTTCTGTGTCGAAGTCATCCGCTATAGCTCTTTTATCCTGACCAGTAGCAACGTGATCAAGTCCTAAAAGAACTGCACCTATTCTACACATAGGATTGACATACTGGAAATACTCGTTATATGCTGGCTGTATAGAGTACAGCTTACCAGAGTATCCATCCAAAAGGTCATTCAGATTACCGTCGTTGCCGCCAAACATGTGGTCGATGATGTTAGAGATAGCACCCTGTCTTTCAGAAGATGTACTATCAGCAAGGAATCTTGAGTTTCCTGGAGTAAGGTATAGAAGTGGCATTCTCGATGCTATCTTCTCAGCATAAGTAATACCGAATATCTCATCTTCTCCAGCAGAGTTAAGATTGCTGTTTTGAATTCTCATATCTGCAGTGGGAAGAAACTGATACGGCAGACCGAATATGAATCTTAACTTCTTAAGATCATTCATATTGCTTACGGCATTACTATAAGCTTCAGCAGTCGAAGTAGCATCTGTAATCCAGTAATCTTCTACAGCATATGCTTCTATTCTGGCTACAGCATCCTCGCCTTCTGCTCCTTCTTCAGATTCTGAATCGTTTTTAAGGTCTTCCATTTTAGAAGACCATTCTGATATATTCTGGATTCTGTTCAGATCTGCCCTACCGTTCTTTACAAACTTTGGGGTAGCGACAAGATCTCTTCCAGCGTCATGCTCTTCATAGTCGTCTACTTTTGTCTTCTTGATATAACTCTTATTATCGTTACCTGTGTAAAGTTTAGCAACTCCGCTATCGTCTGTTCCTATCTCGATCCAAACATAATGAGACCCTTCCCAGTTATTGCCGACATTATCTGCAGGGAGTAACACGGATATATAGTGTTTGCCGTCTACAGCCTTATAAGCAGTGCTTTGAACCTTGACAGGTCCTTTCACGCTACCCAGTAACGAATCAGGTATTTTAGCAACGTCTCCGTAAACAGGTATTGATGAGGAATCTATTACTATCCAAGCACCATACTGTACGTTAGTTAACATAGATATCGTGTCTTTATAATCTACATATGATGAATTCGCCATAACGTGTACCTCCTTTAGTCATTATTATAGAAATGTTCCAGAGACAAAAAGAGCCAGTAGAGGTTTCCCTCTACTGGCGTTCTTGTTAGTTCTTAGCTATCTGATATACTGCAGATGATATGTCCTTACCTGTAGAGTTGTTGAGTATAGAGTTGAGTGCTGTGATTGGAGCTGATGTGTTTGAATTGCCACCTGCCGCAGTGATAAGCTTAAGAAGATCAGCAGTTGTTGTATCTCCATTCTTAGCAGCAGTGTTAGCTACGATAGCAGCAAGAAGCTGAACTATTTGTTCGTTTCTAGCACTGTTGTCTGCTATAGTCTTGAGGATATCTACCACTGATGTAAGTTCCAGATTGATTGTAGATGAGGATTCAGATATACCGCCTCTACCCATTCCAGAGTTAACTGGTGTAACTACAGCATCACTACCGTTGATTTTGATATTAGTCTGAGGGACAATATTACGTCTAGCGGTATTGTGTACTGCATCTGCATAGATACCTGTCTGAATCAGCTGAGGATTTCTGCGGTTGTCTTCTGATCTCACCTTTATGAGTTTACGTCTCTGTGATTGTTGCTCTGCACCGAGAGTATTATAGATCTTCTTATTAGCAGACCTCATTCTCATAGCAAGTTCAGCTCGTCTTGATTGGCTAACTCTTTCGGGTGCCTTACTTCTAGCCGTACCGAACTTGAATTCAGACATGCTAATCTTAGGAGCCTTTCTACCCTGACCAGTGAAGAGGTGTGATTCGTATTCCTGATACTCTACGATATCATCGTTCGGGAAGCCCATGATATAAACTTCAGGGTTGATGAATGTACCATCGGACTTCTTGATACCGAAGTGAAGATGTCTACCTGTAGAAGAACCAGTATGACCACCTATACCGATTGGTGAACCGATATAAACTTGAGCATTCTCCTTGATGTCTTGATGAATTGCGTTAAGATGCATGAACTGATAGATGTATCCGTCAGTACCAGTGATTTCAACATAGTTACCAGCTCCTCCGCCATCGCTAGAACCAAGACAACCAGTGTTTGGAGCATAACCGCTTGTAACGTGTGTAACAACACCATCACAAAGTGAGTATACTGTCCAAGCTTCATCTGAGTCGCCGCTTGCGAGAAGGTCAGTACCATTGTGTCCGTTAGGATGAACACCATCGTTATACCAACCAAATCTACACGAGCATCTAAACGTACCTCTAAACGGAGCAACGATTTCTCCATTAAAGTTAGTATTGACGTCTCCTGGAACTCCACTGCTCATACTTGCTCCATCTTCCTCTGATGCTGTGTCTCCGAAGAGAGCATCGTACAGAGGTCCGAAGAGTTTCTTAGATGCAGTGATAATATCGTTAGATATAATGCTAAGTAATGATTTGCTACCAGATGATGCTGCTGAAGAACTGCTTGAAGTTGATGAAGAAGTCTTACTGTCAGATGATTCATCTTCCTTGATTTCTTTAGCTATCTCTTTAGCAGTACGCTTATCTTGTATTACAGTACCATATTTGTCTGGGAATCTGTTTCCCTTATTGATATGAGCACCATATACAACTTCGAATGCTTCAGCATCGCTCTTACCGACATTCTTATTAGCTCTGAAAGATTCAGCCATCTTATACTGAATTTCGGCCTTATCGAGATCGTCTTTGATTCTCTTATAAGCTGCGTCGTATGCTGGTCCAGTTGTATTAGCGAATGCACCTCTATGATGCTTGAGTTCATTCATTTCATATAAACGCTGCTTGTAAGCCCTAGCAGAATCTCTGTAATACGATTCATAGTCGTAACCATCTGTTCCCTTACCGAATCTACTGAGTATTCTATTAGCTTTGCTCTTACCCTTACCTGTGCTGTCTGAATCGCTCTTACCATTGACGATGAGCTCGTACAGTATCTTAGCATTCAGTCTTCTGAGACGATCATAGATCATATTCTCAGAGTAGCTAACTCCCTCAGAGTTTCTACCATTCCAGTCACCTGAAACCTCGAATACTCTTTCGAAGTTAGCAGCTGCAGATTCAGGATCTGAGAGCTTCTTGAATTCCTCGAATGAACCTACTGGAGTAAGTCCCTGAGATGCAAATGAAGGACTAGCATTAGCAGGATTAGACCAGTTGCCGCCATTCATGATCTCATATTTAGCGTGTTCAAGGTTTGCTTCCCAACTCCATACATCACCAGCAAAGCCATTATCTCTAGCCCAGTTTTCATGCTTTGAACCAGGAGTCCACTGCATGATACCGCCACCATAATAGATAACACCCTTAGTAGCAATATTCCTAATAGAGTTGATACCACATTCCTGTTCCCAGTTACCAATAGCTCCACAAGCTGCCGCAGGACTAAGTCCGCAATCACCTGTAAGCATAGCGTAGAGTTCAACCTCATCATCGGTAATAGAGATTGTGTGGGTATTTCCAACATCGTCTGTCAGAGTAAGGCTCTTGCCCTTCATCTTGGAAGCATCACCAGGATTACCTCCAACAGAACCAGATGTACTACCCTTTTTAGTGCTAGAAGTGCTGAGTATATTCCTGAGAATCTTACCATAAGGTACAAGTATAGCGTTAGCTGTATTGGAGATGAACTTCGAGAGAAGTGTTTCTTTACCCATACCTGTAGTAATCTTAACAGAACTGTTAGCCAGTGTAGAAGCAAGGTCGTAACGGTCACCACTTGTTCTCGATTCAGAATCTTCAACAATGAGTTTACCGTTTCTATCGATTCCTGTAGCTACTACGTAGTGAGACTGACTACCATAAGGAGTGCTACCACTATTGCTAGAGTCATTACCCATCAGAACGACAGGATTACCGCTAAGCAGTGATTTCATAACACTCTTGTTGCTAGATGTAACGTTAGCAGGTATACCCTTCTTAGCAAGATAGTCTGTGAAGAATGCAGGGTATGTACCGCCATTAACTTCCTTATAGTTGTTGTTCATTGCATATCTGCCAGCTTCAGTAATATTGGCATCTTTGATACCAAACCTTCTAGCTACTGTAGCTGCAGCTGCAGGACCACAACCAGAATCAGCAAGTGTTTGTTTAGTAGAATCTCCCTTAGTAGAGTAAGCTGCGTTATAGTTTCTCTGATAGATATGATCTGGATCATATGTACCGTTACCATAACTGTCATCATTACCCATACCGAAGATACTCTTGATCTTACTTATACCGCTCTTAATGGAAGAAGAAAGTTTTGCGGTGAATGATGTGTCTGACTTAGTGTCTTTTCCAGTAGATGAAGACGAAACCTTAGTTGTCTTGATATCTCCCTTATCGTTGCTCATTGAGTTGGTAACGTTTCTCATTGTATTAGATACAATAGCAAACGGTGCCTTGATTACTCTTTCCATGAGTTCCTTCAGAGAGAACATTGAGTCTGCTATTCCTGCATTTGTATCGCCTCTTACTTCCCAGAACTTTGAGTCAAGAGGAGTAAGTACACCATCGTTAATCTTCTTATCAGTAGCAGCATTCTTCGAGATAAGACTCCTGAATGCTTTTCCGATATTAGATACTTTTCCGAATGCACTATTGAGTCCGTTCTTTATAGAACCTTGTATTGTTCCAGTAACGTCACTAATAGAAGTTTCTCCAGTAAGCAGACCCTTTGCAGTTCCAACCATACCTTTAAATCTATCCATCATTCTGGATGGAGCACTCTTAATTCTTTCGAGACCTCTGCGAGGAGCTCTCTTAATATACTCCATGACGTCTTCAGGATCGATATCTACACCGATTCTATCGAGTATTTCTGCTGGAATCCTATACATATTCTGATCAGCACGAGCATTGAACCAACCAGTTACAGTGTTCCATGCTTTCTTTGCGTGTTTCTTGACGCCCTTACCGATTTTGGAACCCTTATCTACTATCCAGTCTCCAGCATCCTTGGCTTTCTTACGAACAGATTTTACTGCATCTGTATTCCAAACATCAGTAGCTGAGTCTTTAATCCAGTTTCCTATAGCCTTAGTGTCGCTCTTGGTCCAATCTATAGCCTGAGTAAACGCTTTCTTAAAGTCTCCGTTCTTGATATTGGTCAACTGTGTTTTCGCTCTACCAGGAATGCTTGTGATGCTGTTGATAAGTCCATTACCAGCTTTATCAGCATAGCTCCATAGTACACGATCCAACTTGTTCTTCTCTCTTGAGTAGTTATACTCTTCAAGAGACATATCTGTACCGTGCTCTTCGTTATATGCCTTTATGAACTCATTAGCCTCTTCCTGTCTTCTAATGTACTCATCTTCAAGACCGCATTTAGCTATAGACTCAAAGAGATGAATACATGCCATTACACACTGAGATGGGCTAAGAACCATTACCAGTCCGCTAAGAACTTTAGCAAGACCAGCAAGCTGTCTATCTACACTGTCTATTTCATCTGGAGTAACTTGGAGAATATCTGCTGCTTGAGTTTTACCCTTTGAATAGTCTATAAGCATGATTGCTACTTCTACTACTGCTCCTACAATCTTTCCAGCTATAGTAACACTCTTCTTAGCACATCGCTCAGCGACTTCCTTAGCAGCCTTTTCAGCACCTTCTTCGATACCTTCCTCAACACCCTTGGATGTGATTTTCTTACCGAATTTAGCTGCAATGTTATCGGCTAATTCCTTGAACATTGATCCTTCTCCAAAGAACTTCTTGAATGCTTTCTTGATAAGTCCTGTAAGTTTTGAGAGAACACCTTTTTCAGCACCCTCAGTAATAGCTTTTTTAGTTCCCTTTTCGGTAGCTTCTTCAGCCATTTCTTTAAGTACTTTCTCTCCGCCTTCTTTAGTGACTTTCTCTACTGTCTCACCAGCTACTTCCTTAGCAGCCTTTTCAGCTACTTCTTTTTCCATCTTAGTGATAGCACCCTTGGTGGTCTGTTCTATACCTTCCTCGGCTACTTCCTTGGCATTTTTCCTGAAGATATCCTTGACGTTCATACTGAGTACTTCATCAAGGCCCTTGTCTTCTATCTTAGCAGCAAGCCTATTGATGAGTCTATTCTTCCAACCCATCTTAGCTCCCCACTTACCAGCTTTATTTGTAGCTTTGCCGACAGCTTTTCCTTCGGTCTCGACTACTCTACCAGTCAACTTGCTAAACTTGCCAGTGAGTCCAGGAATCTTTCCGAAAGTTTTTCGTGTAAATCTTCCAGATTTCTGAAGTGCTCCACCTATTAACCGAGCAGCAGAACCATGTAATCCTCTATAAGAAGAATTCTGAATGAGTGCATCTTTGATGAAAGTGCTAAGGAATCTGTTTCCTCTGCTTTGACGTTGTGCATTAGATTCATCGGCAGCAACCGCATCGATCATATTACCTTCTTCATGTGCACCCTGCCATGACGCATTATCTTTAAGATTAATATCTTTATGAGCAAATTCTACTATGTCTTTTCGATCATAGATATTACCGTAGTCATCTTTACTGTATGCTTTAGTGTTCCCTTTGTTGTGCAGTATCTCTACGCCAGACAAATCGGTTTTCTTAGCTCCAGTAAGATCTTTTTCCTTAACGTCAGTTTTAGGTTTAGGAATATCTGAATCTTGAGTTGAACTGTAAGAACCTGCCATTTTAGCAAGATCTGATCCTATTGGTGAAACAGAAACAGAGTTGAGTGAGTTGATTTCGCCCTGTTGTGAGATAGCAAATAGTGTCTTCTGTCCAGTGAATGGGTTTGTTACGCTATGAACTGACTTAGCATTTGCCAGAAGAGCCTTACTCTGATTATCTAAGTTGGTATTGCTATTGTTATACTCTGTCGCCATGTTCATGATGGCACGAGTATCATCTTTGTAAGCACCAGGTTTAGTTTCTGTATCACCCTTAATGACGTTAGCAGCACCCTTAGCTACGCCCTTAGCAATTGTTCCCATGAGCGGTATAGCATTTTCAGCTACTGTTTCTACAGCTTTTCCGATAAGATTAGAAAGGTCTCCTCCAAATGATTTGAGTATAACTGGAAGTTTAGTCATGATTGCATCCGCGCCAATCTTCCAGAGATCTACGAATGAATGAAGGAATCCTGAACTTCCTTTATCTGGAGCAGAGTATTCACCCTTATTAAAGATCCAGTCCTTAACTCCCTTGAAGAAGTTCTTTACCTTAGCAAGTGCGGGAGATATCATGTTAGCGAGACCGCTGAATATACCGCCTTCCCACTTTTCTACAGGATTTCCGTCTTCGTCTGTATATGAGTTCTTCTTACCCAAGAAGATAGGACCAAGCTTATCCTTAAAGAAAGGTACCAGATGTTCTTTAGCCCATGGTTTGATAAACTGCTTATAGATTCCAGTAAGCAGAGGAGCAAATATAGCAACCTTAACTGCACCAGAGATAAGTCTCTGTATTAAGCTCTTGCCCTTCTCCTTGATATTACCTACTTTATCCTTAAGGCTTTCCTTGGTATTACCCTTGATCTCCTTAAGTTCAGCAAGCATTTTGGAGAATACACTGTTCTTTTCGTTGTCTTGAGCATCCTTTGAACCCTTTTCAGAGTTCTTGTTGCCAGAGAAGAAGTTCTTAATTGACCTGATAGGATGGAATCCGTCAGAAACGAATGCGTTAGTGTGGATAGTATTGGTGTTGTTATTGAAGAAAGTCTCTGCTGTATCGAGGAGACTCTTAATCGACTTGATATTGAGAATCCTGTCTATCAGACCAGAGTAGTCTTTCTTTCTTTTCCGCTGCATGTCGGAAAGTTCTTTTCTGTATTTCTTATCTTCGAAGTCTGGGAAAGCTACTTTGATGTAGTCTCTAAATCCATCTATAGTGAATGGATAAACTACACCCTTATACTTAACTCCGCCGTTTCGATCTTTATACTTTCTCTTGAAAGTGTCATACATTGTCTTTATAACTTTTTCAAGAGTACTATGACGCTTTGTTATGTAGGCATCATCTGTTATTGTAAGAATCTTACCTTCCTTATCAACGTCGTCTTGTTTGTCCTTATTACTTGCAGAGTAGTCTTGGTTTTCGCCAAGCCAGTTTGCTAAGTCGTTTGCACCAGTTCCTAATCTATTAAACAGACTACCGACTATTGGTACATGTGAAGCTACTGAACCTGCTAATCCTAAAGTTCTAGCGCCAAGTTTAGCAACTCCTATACCTCTACGGAGAAGGAAATTGTTTCTTCTTCTAGTGCCACCGAAGTCATCTGCATCTGCATTTCCTCCAGCAGAAGAATTTCTGAGATCATGTTCACTCTCCATTTCGGCTAATGCTCTTAACCTAGCTTCCTCTGCAGTTATACCAGGATTCTCAGCTTTTATTCTGCTGTATCTTTCTCTTACTTCTCCCTTGAGACCGCTAGCTTCAGCTAAACCACTTGTAACTTTAGCTCTGTCTCTACGGATTCTTTCCATAAGATCTTTATCGTCAGTATAACCTACCTGAGACTTGATAGTATCAATCTCGTAGTCAGAAAGCATACTAACGTCAGCATATCCTCTAGCCGCTGCATAGTCTGCTTTAGCTTTATTGAATGCTTGATCACGCTTAGCCTTCTCTGAGTTGAACTGGTCGTTTGTATCTTTATACTGATAGTAAGCATCCCATATAGCCTTACCGATCTTATCTGGGAGATCTGCGATCTGATCAGAGATAACTGCTACATTATTCTCGATCTTACCCTGTGGTGTAGCTATACCGTCTTCTGCTTCCTGATGATACTTTGCTTTGTATTCTGTGTGGAAGTTCTTTCTAAGCTTTTCGAGACCCTTCTTGTTCTTAAGGAACTTCTCGCTTATACCAGCCTTCTTAAGATTCTCAAGCATCTGCTCCTTGCTAGTATTCTTGAATACTTGCTGCTGTTGCATAATGCGTTGTGTATCTTTCTTAAACTGGTCGAGAAGTTTAAGTATAGCCTCTTGATCAGACTTATCGAGAAGTGTTCTTCCGTCTTTACCCTTAGCTTTACTCTTGATAAAGCTCTGAGCAGCCTTGAAATCTGGAGCTGGATATCTGAGCATCTTAGTCAGTCTACCAGCATCAGCAGTATTCATATACTCAAGAAGTGAGTTAGAGAAGTCGTTCTTAGCCTGATTATAACGGTCTCTGTATGGATCGCCAGTGGTCAGTGCAGCAAGCTGAGCTTCTATATCGCCTATCTGAGTAGAAGTTCTGTCTCTAGCAACGTCTGCTATATTAGTATCAAACTCAATACTTTCTTTATTCTTGAATCCTCTACCTCTCATCATAGCATCGAAACCAAATCCGAACTTATGTTGATCTCTATACTGAAGTCTCTCTTCAGCAGATTTATTGTAAGCAGTACCTCTACGTATACGTCCTCTTTCAAGTCTATTGCCCACACTCTTAACCATATGAGCTCCAGCTATGAATGGAGATAATGCTATGGTACCGCCAACCTTAACTGCTCCACCTATCAGTTTCTTAAGAGGATTCCTAAGGAAATCTGTTATACGAGCAGCAAGATTTTCTCCGAATACATTCTCGAAGTGTTTTCCTATCTTCTCAGCGAATGTATCCTTAATGTCTTGAGCAACGTTCTTAAAGGACTGAGCTATAGACTCTGCACCTTCCTTGAAAGGTTTGATTACCCAATCCTTAACCTCTCCAATGAGGCCGCCTTCACGTTTCTCTTTACCATTCTCGTCCTGAACCTTTTCACCGAATATAGCACTCATAGTGCTTTCGATAAGATCACGACCGAAGTTTGTAAGAGGATTGATGGCTTTCTTGATAGTACCTACAACGCCACCCTGTTTCTTTCCGTTAACTTCCTTACCAAAGATGAACTCTTTGAACTTGTCAGTTGAGGTTACCATACCAGCAGCACTACCAAGTAATGCGCCAGGCAGTATTCCTATAGGACTGAAGACTGCACCAGCAAGTGCACCTAATCCTATCTTAGGAAGTTTCTGTTTGAACTTTTCCTTATCTCCAAGGAGACTATCCTCACCAAAGATAAGACCGTCAAACATTCCTTCGTGTTCAGCGATTCCTGCAGCTCCTCCGAGGAGTATACCTGCAAGAGGTCCAAGCGGTGTAACAAGACTAAGTGCTCCTCCCAGGAGTGCCCCTTTACGCATACTTGGGAATGCCTTTTGGAGCTCTGTAGAAATAAGTCCAGTATCATCTCTTTCGCCATTCTCTCCAAGATTGCCGAACAGTGCATTAGCAAAGCCATTAGATCTCTTAGAAAGTCCTGTAGCTATACCGAGTCCAGCACCGAGAAGTGGTACACCAAGTAATGCACCAGCAACTCCGCCGATACCAGCTTTAGCAAGATAATCTGTAGCAACGTCTACCTTTTCTCCATTGTTAAAGAAGTCAAGGATAGATTGTCTGATCGACTTTTCATCTGTATCAGTTCCTTCAGATGCGGTAGCATTAGCCATAAGCTTGTTGCGATACTTACGCTCTGCAGTATACTGTCTAGAAGCTGTAGAAGGAGATGCAGGGTTGATTACTACATCGCCCTTAGAGAGTCCATAAACTCCCATCTTAGGTACAACACCAGAACCTCCACGACCCATAACGATTTCGCCAGGGGAGAGGATAGATGTCATGTTACTCTTAGCTACACCACCGTAAGCAGCACCGCTAAGATTTAAGTTGTCAAGAATCTGTTCTTCTTCGTCTCTGTTATCTCCTATAGGATTACCGAGAGCTTCTGCGATCTTCTTTAAAGGACCAGTTATCTTTTCGAGTGTTGGTCCTATAACCTTGGATAATGTTTCGGAGATTTTCTTTTCTCTTTCTTCCTTGGCTCTTTCTTGCTCAGTTACTTCTGGAGAAGGCTGTGACTCTGAGTTAATGGTAGGATTGAGGAAGCTGCTATCTATAACTGTATCGAAGTTATTGTTTCTACGTATTCTAAGTCTTTGAAGCTGTCTTTCCTTTTTCTGAGCCTCAGTCTCACCATGCATATAGCGATCAGCATATTTGTCAAATACTTCTTGTCCATCTCCACCAACATCTGCTTTCATCTGCTTATAGTTGATATTGTGACTCATAATGAACTGAACGTACTTATCTGCTTCAGCATCATCTGCTCCCTTGAGAGTAAGTGCATTTCTACACTTGTCAAGGAATCTATCATCTTTGCTTCCTCTATACTGGTTCTTAAGGTTCATGATCTTACTACGTTGCTCATCATCAACCTTAATTGTGTTAGTTTTCCTCCTGAATCTGTTTTTGACTCTATTGAAGTCAGTAATAGGAAGACGATCAGTTCTTTCGTTAGTGAAATAATGAATTACAGATTCTTGTCTTGCTGCGTCATTGTAAGACATATTCACTGAGGCTGCCCACTTGATATACTCAGTACCGAATCCAGTTATTTTCTGGGTTGTGTACTTTACAGGAATAAGACTTGGGTTGAATGATGATTTAACGATCTGTCTTATAGCCTTCTTTTTGTCTTTGTTATTGTACCATTCGCTACTAGAAGAATCAGAAGAGCCAGAAGAATCCGATGATCCTTCCTCATCATCTCTATCTCTATTTCTTCCAGTAAGGTCTCTAAGATCACGCCTGGCCATTTCAATTACATCGTGAGCGTTAGACCTGGTACGATCCCACAAGCCTCCTAATATTCCTCCAGTTCTAAAGCCTTCTCCATCAGCTTTACCAAGAATAGCCTCTTTAAGTTGGCCTAAGAAACTGTCTGGAGCAAGAAGCTTTTTGACTACATTACGTTGCCACCATCCGTTCTCGTCAGTAAAGAATTTTTCTAACGTAGTACCAATTCTGTTAGTGAGTTCATTAAATCCATCGGTGAACTTCTGTTGAAGCATTCCGAACAGACCTTCCTCTTCAACTGTTTCACCGTCTTTGTTTTTCATCTTGAAAGCATGCTTGAAGAAGATATCATGAATGAGAGCTTCGGTGCTTACCATAGCATCTGTAGCATACTGCCATGGCTTATCTGCAAGGCTCTTCATATATGCTCTAGCAAGTAAGAGCTTAGCCTTACCACCCTGAGCAGCCTTCATCTGTTCCTTAATATCTTTTTCTTTATCGTACTTGACAGATCGAGCATTTCTCTTTTCATCAGATGTGATAAGACCCCACTCTTCAAGTACGTCGAACATGTCTTTCTCATTGGCTTTCTCTTGTTTCTGACGCTCAGCTTCATCTCTCTTGAATTCTTCAGTGATGTCATTGAGGACAGAACCGAACTGGCTTCTTACATTATCGGCATCAAGATCAACTCTGTTAGGACGTCTGAGTTTTCTATTGTAACGCTTATCGCCAGCTTTACGATACTTCTCATTTTGTTCCCATTTAGCTAACTCTTCCTGATAACGTCTTTCAAATGCCTTTTCGTCATTCGCTTTCTGTTTACTATATCGATGCTCAAGTCTCTTCCAATCAAATTTTTCTTTGGTCTCAAATGTCATGGGATCACTGGATGTGCTAGCATCATTGGGATCTCCTCCACCAAGCAATATAGAGAAAAGTCCGTTGTTTCTGATTCCAGCAAGATCAAGTTTGATATTCTTGAGATAATCAAAGATAGTATAACCATATTGGTCAGTGGTCATAGCTATAGCCTTAGCAGTAGGTGAATTCATTATAGACTTCTGGTCATAATCACCATACTTATTCTTAAAGCGTTCGAGCCACTCGCCACTGTTCTTATTGATATCGATACCCTCCGAAGCAAAGAGAAGCTCAAGAGCAAGAGGATTGTTTCCTGTATCATTTCTCTTGTCAGCATTTCTCTTACGAGATTCGAAGACACTCTTGATTGTATTAGCAAGAACAACAGTTACATCGTCTCTATTAGTCAGTATAGGACTACCATTAGACCAATCAAGACCAGCAACTCTTTGCTGTTCTCTGTCACGTTCTGCAGTACCGTTACCATATCTCCAGTCTCTCTTCTTAGTATAACGATATTTATACTTAGTCTCTTGGAAACTCTTCTGGATGAACTGAGCTATGTTTTCATCAATGCCGTATTCTCTAGGATTACGAAGCATATTGAAGTCTGGGTTTTCATAGAAAGCGTTAGCAAATGCAGTAAGTCCCTTAATGAACTTATCTGCGTCTTGCTTATTCTTCATAATCTTATTGAAGTCCCCTCCAATACCCTGTTTCATATAAGAGAAGAAATCTCCCATAGCAGACATAGCCTTGTTCTTCTCATTCTTGAGAATCTCGTTATACTTGGCTCTCTTAGTAGTCCACTTACCGCTATTATAGTCGTAGATCTCCTCATCTTCTCCTGTCAATGCAGAAGCGATTTTAGCGAGGTGATGCGGCATAACTTCTGTGATGGCTTTCTTAGTAATACCGTCAAATGGAACTGGGCCTTTTGTGTACTTGGAAGTATCGAAGTTGCCTTCTCTATCCATCTTCATACCGAAGATGGATCCCATAAGCTTATTCATTCCAGTACCATTGAGCTTCATATTGTTTAACTGACCAAAGAGAGTATAAGCAAGACCTCCAAGAACTTCGTTCAGGTTATTAGCTGAAGCTTTGAAGTTCTTATTGATATTCTTCTTAAGAAATCCCTGAGTGAGATCTCTCATTGGGTTAGCGAACATGAGAGCGAGGGTATTACCTTCGCCGATTTTAAACGAATCCATAGAAAGACCAGTAGCTTCAGTGATAGTATCACTGATGTTCTTCTTGATAGCATTCTTATAATCCTTGAGGTTAAGCATACCATTAGCATTGACTACACTAGTGGCGGTAACTTTGTTCCCCTTCTTTTGTGTCTGACGCTGGTCTTCATACAGATTTCTCTGCATCTTGAGAAGTTCATCGAGCTGAGCTACTATGGTATTAGTATTCTTCTCGATCTTCTCATAGAACTTAGCAGTCTTTTCCCAAGTCTTCTGCTGATTCTTGATATTAGTATTAGCCGAGTCTGTAAGCAGTCTAGTGATTCTTTCGAATCCATTATTGACTGATCCCATGAGCTTCTCGTTCTGCATAAAGAGAAGAGTAGTGTTCTCTCTAGATGAATCTATCTGAGCTTTGCCAACTGTGACAATAGCATCAGTAGTCATCATAGTATTGAGCTTAGAATTCTTCTTGATAGCTGTAGCAATGATCTTGTCACCATCGCTTACATCCATTCCTTCTTTATCCCAGTCGAACTCGGCTCCATCCATATCCCAGTCGTCGCCGATACCAAGACCGCCAAACTTCTCAGTGAGTCTGGTTTCACGATCCTTAGCATACCAGTCGCCTGTTTTGATATCTTCTATGAGCGAGTTTACACCTACAGAAGCAGCTACATAAACATCGCTTTTCTGAAATCTATCCTTAACACGTTTAAACGTAGTACGATAGTCTCGTACCGAGTTGTATGCGCCCTTTAAGGATTCCTTATTCTCTTCAACGAATGATTTAGGGTTGGTAAACATCTCACCTGCTACATCAGCAGCAGAATAGATGACTGACTTACCAACGTTCTTAGCATATTGAGCTACCTTATTAAGCATAAGGCTCTCCTCCTTTCTATTAGATTACTAAGATGTTCCTCCCTCCAAATTGGTACGATTGTATACTATTAGAGGGCAATCAACCATTAAATAATCAAGTAATCGTACGTATTTGGGGCGATTACGAACAAGGAGGAAAACTATGATACCAATATCAGACAGAGGTCTTACAATCTATAAGACCGAAATGAAAGAAGCGTTGAGACTGTCTTTCCCAAGACTGTTCGATACGGACATTGACGCAGCTATAGACTATTCTATAGCAAAAAGATTTTCAGACACTCCAGTAAAACTGGATAACAACTACACACACAACACCCAAAACACAACACTTTACAACGTGTTGAATTATATCATAGAACGAGAACCGATAGTAACTGTATCTGGTGTTCTCTTCAAGAAGCATGGCACTTGCCCTAACCCATACGTAGATCTCATTCAGGAATTCCTGACTAAGAGAGCTGAGTATAAGGGAATGATGCTTAAGTATCCTAAGGGATCAGAGATGTATGAGAAGTACAATCTTCTTCAGCTTTCAGAGAAGGTATCTGCAAATGCTATCTATGGAGCTAGTGGTAATCATACATCTATCTTCTACAACGTTAACGTTGCATCATCTATCACAATGCAGGGTCAGAACTGTATTGCTACAGCACTTCTGTTGTTTGAAGCTACACTCAACAATAACGTTAAGTTCGGCTCACTCAATGAGATTATACAGTTCATCAATAACGTTCGTCGTGAGAGACCTACTCGTAAGTATAATGACTACGATGTCATTGATATGCCAGTATCGGCATACGATGTATTCTGTCAGCTTATCTGTACATGTGGTTTCTACTACAGACCTTCAGAGAAGGATCTGATGATTGTATGGGATATCATCAATCAGCTTGACCAGGAAGACCTTAATCGTATCTTCTTTAAGAATAACCTCTTCTACTTCTTCGACAATAAGTATGTTATGGATAAGGTCGTATACTTCCTTAGTCTGCTTCCGATACACTTCATGGATCCGAACAAGACTCCTAATGCTAAGGACATCTATGATGCTCTTAAGGATACTGATAACCCGATGACAGAGGAAGAAGCTAGTCATCTTGCAGATCAGATCAAAGCGGCTCTTGATGAAGTATATGAACTCGTTAAGGAGTATGTATACTATGGTCATCAGTACATGGATCGTCTCGACAGAGCAGAGAACATGGTTCGTTCTGTATCTATTCTTACCGATACCGACTCTTGTTTCATCAGCTTTGACGGATGGTATCGTTATCTTCTTGATAAGACTTACTCTATCCCGATGAGGATTAAGGAGATCGAGCAGGACAATGAGGGTAAGGTATGGAGAGCAGACGTTCATTCTTATGACTATGACTTCTTTAAAGATGAAGTTATTGATCTTCAGCAGACTCTTAATGATGATAACGCTGTAGGACCTACAGCAGGATATCGTTGTTCACTTATCAACGTACTTGCTCATATCATGGGTCGTCTGTCGATTGACTATATGACAAGATACTCTACAAACTCTAATGCTATCAAGACTGCTGACGGTAAGATACGTAAGTCATTCTTCATTCTCAAGAACGAGTTCCAGCTTAAGCAGGCACTGGTTACAATGGTAAAGAAGAACTACTGTTGTTATCAGGAGCGTCAGGAGAATGCATTCATTCCTCTTGAAGAAGCTCTTGATGTTAAGGGTATGCCTATCCGTAAGGTTGGAATACCTGAGAAGACTGCGAGAAGAATTGAAGAAATCCTATGGTACTTCGTTCTCAATGCAGAACAGATCTCGCAGATAGATATCATCAAACAATTGGCTGCACTTGAGAAGATGATATACGAATCTCTCATGGCAGGTGATAAGAGTTACTTCAAGCCTCAGCGTATCAAAGCATCGTCTGGTTATGCAGATCCTATGGGTCAGTATACTATCAAAGCCGCTGTAGCATACAATCTCCTTAGGAGAGATAACGAACCAATCATCGACCTTACTACACGTAACACTGTTCTGATCATCAAGACAGATATGACTGAGAAGAATATCGATCAGATCAAGGATACTTTCCCTGATGTGTATGAGAGAGCGGTAAAGATGCTCGCTACAAAGGACTTCAAGGGCGAGTGTGGTAATATAGCTATACTTTCCGAAGAAGAAGTACCAGAGTGGGTTAAACCATTCATCAACTATACTCAGGTTATCAATGACAATATAGCTACGTTCCCAGTAGAAGCTCTCGGCATTGACAGAAGAGAGAAGAAGAGTGTAAACTTCACTAACATTGTATCTCTGTAAGGCTGTGGGTAGGGGTTTCCCTACCCATTTCCTTCTTTTTAGTCGTTCGGATAGAACTATTATATAATCAGTAGTGGCAATTACACCACTCAGATATACTAAACAAGGAGGAATCCAACTATGGGAATATATTCACAGTCAACTGGAGTAAGTCCTGAACTCGAATCAATAGACGTTAATATGGACGAACTCATGGAGGCTTTCTTCTATGACGACTTCGCTAACTGTAGCGATGAGGAAAAGAAAGCACTCTTCGAATCAGCAGAGATCGCTCTTCTTGAAAAGAAGAACATCACTAACCGTAAGACTATGGTTAGACTTAACAAGAACGACGACATCAGCAGACGTACAACTATGGCTGCTCTTCAGCTTGCTAAGGATAACAACGATCCTCTCTGGAAGTCTCTCAAGATCAACCGTATCAAAGAGCGTAAGCTTCTCAATGCTATCGAGAAGAAGTACAACTCAAGAGCTCAGAAGGTTGCGAGAATCGGCCAGAAGGAGTATCTCAAGAATGTCAACAAGCCTAAGATGCTTAAGACATCTGATATCTCACACAGAGACTAACATCGTGAGGGTAGGCATTGCCTACCCTCTCAATTATGTCTTTCGTTGTATATTATATTGGCGTCAGTAGAGGTTTACCTCTACTGAAACTATCCAATACTAAGGAGGTAAAATATATGACACGAACCGATTTATATGGAGTATGGTCATGCCTACTCGAAAGTGAAACAAACGTTGAGATCGTAGCCGAAGATCTCGACAATGCTAAACTTAACGACTACAGAATAGGTTTGCAGAATCTGATTACAGATAATGTCGAACAGCCGTTAATGCAGACCAAAGTAACAGTCGTATTCAGAGACTATAAGAAGAGTGTGAGACTCACACTCCCAGATCTTATGGTAAATTTATGTATGTGGGGATTTGTCGTTGAAGCAGGACACACCCTTAAGCCTTGGCATCTGTTCTTCTGTAAGAAGGGAATCGATAAGAAGGCTATAGCGAACTACATCAACAAGTACGCCATCATACCTAACAGAGATACGATGGAACCTAAGAGACTTAATGAGATGATCTATACAAATCATAAGACTCTTAAGTTTGCTGAGAAGTTTGCTCTGTACTACAACAACTCAATCAATCATGAGGATTTCATTCTCATGGCAAACGCTTGTCCTGAGTTTGATGAGCTTATGCATAAGGACTATTCAAACCTTCCTGCTGATCAGATGAACGCCGAGGCAATGAAGGATTGTAATAGAATCATCGAGCTTATCCTTGAGAGCAAGAAGTGGATTGGAAGGGACCATTGTCTTGCAGACGCATTCAGAGCTAAGGTCGGTGTAAAGCCAAAGCAGTTTAGAGAGATGATCTCTAATATAGGCATAAAGCCTAATGGTGAGGGAGGAATCTTCCCCCACTCCATAGACGCTTCTTACATGAGAGGTGGTCTTAACCGTTTTGAATGGATGGTTGCTGAAGCAGGTATTGGACGTCAGGCTCAGATCTTATCCAAGCAGAACACAGCAGACTCAGGTGCTTTCGCCAGAGTACTTGGTCTGAATCAGATCGATACATGCCTCTATACAGATGAGTTCGGTAATGTTGATCCTAACTATGATTGTCATACTAGAAACTTTGTTGAGGTGACACTCACTGAGGAGAACATCGAGATGTATCAAGACAGATACTTCAGATTCCATCCAGATGGAATGGAGTATAATACTGGATGCTTAGATACCCTTAGACACGATCTTGTTGGTCAGACAATCTATTTAAGATCTCCTATTACTTGTGCAAGTGCTGCTCGAGGAAAGGGTATCTGTAAGAGATGCTACGGTAATCTCTTCATGGGCAATAAAATCGTAAACATCGGAAAGATTGCAGCCGAGCTGATATCACAAACCCTCACTCAGCTTATGTTATCAGCTAAGCATCTTCTTGAGGCTAAGATTAGTAAGATTGAATGGAGCATTCCTCAGGAGCAGTTCGATCAGTTCTTCTCATTCGATGATGAGGATATCTATATCAACTCAGAGTTCATGGGAGGTAAGAAGTGGTTACTCCATATCGACAGAGACAATGTAGATACTGAAACAGTTGTGTCTATGAGCGATAGCGATAGTGAAGGAGACGACTTCGATATTCTCAGAGACTACATCACTCAGTTCGATATCATCACTCCAGATGGAGAAGTTATAGAGGTACATGGTACAAATAATGAGTGTCTGTATCTTCAGGATGAGCTTTGCAAGCTTATCAACACTAAGCAGTACGAGGATGAAACTGACATCTTCATTCCTATCACAGATCTTCAGCAGTCCAGAATACCTATTTTTGGAGTGGGTATTTATAATGATGATCTTGGTAAGAATCTGAAGGAAGTTATGTCTATTATCAATCTCAAGACAAAGACATGTAACTATACACGCCATGAGATTCTTAGAGACTTCATCAACAAACTCATAGATTGTGGTATGGGCGGTATCCGTTCTGTCCATGCAGAGATCATAATCATGAATCAGATCAGAGATGTCGATGATGTACTTCTCAAACCTGATTGGGACTATCCAGATCAGAAGTATAGAATACTCACTCTTCGTCAGGCTTTAGAGTACAACCCGAGCATTCAGGTTACAATGCAGTATGAGAATCTTGCTCGTACTCTGTATAAGCCGATATCTTTCAGAAAGACAGCTCCAAGTAAACTTGATATGTTTGCACATGTTCAGCCTCAGGTTTACATGGCAGAGGATGTAGAAAGCGAAGTTGTTACTAAGCCTCTCTTTGAAGTTATTGATAAGAGAGAAGATAAAAAATGATAGTGGGGAGGAATCTCCTCCCCATTCTTTAGGGAGGAGGACAACCAATGAAGATTGTAGTACGACCTACAAGTATAGTAATAAACGATTACACATGGGGAGACGCCCCTAAGATAGAAAACAAATTCCGTGTATGGAACAAAGCTACGAGATCAGTAACGTTTGAGCACATCGTATATGACGAGCATGCACGGAAACTCTATCTCCCTAGAGGTATAAGCGTAAGGAGTCTAGAGAACGCGCTTGACACTAAAGCCTATTACCAGACTACGTGTGATGAGTATCGTGTGAACTCTACTCAAACGCTTTTAAAGTATGGTCCTAAGGATGACGTACAGAAAGAGAGTATCAGATTCTTATTTGGTGTCGATGAATATTCGTATACCAAGAATGCATCTCAAATGATGCTTGCTCTCAACACAGGTGCTGGAAAAACATACCTTGGCATAGCATATATGGCATTCATGAACATCAAAGGTATTGTAATAGCATCTTCTATAGACTGGTTGAAGCAGTGGAAGGATAGAATCCTAGAGCATTGCAATATAGAATCAAAGGAAGTCTATTCTATCTCTGGTTCTCCATCCATAGCTAGTCTGTATAAGAAAAAACAAACTGCCTTAGACAAGATAAAAGTCTATCTGGTAACACATTCTACCTTGTCTTCTTTAGCTAGCAGACAAGGATGGGAAGCAGTCGGAGAACTGTTTAAGTACTTGGGTATAGGAGTCAAAATCTTCGATGAGGCTCATTTGTACTTTGGTGCTATGAGTCATATAGACTACTTCAGTAATACATACAAGACAATCTATATGACAGCAACTCCAGAACGAGGGGACGAAGGAGATAACAAGATCTTTCAGTTGTATTTCAAGAACGTTCCCACTATCAATCTCTTCGATCCAGATAAGGATCCGAGAACACATTATATATCTATCCGTTACAACAGTAGGATGTCTCCACAAGACATCAGCAATTGTGGGAACTTCTATGGTTTCAATAGAATGAACTATGCAGCCATGATAACTAAATATCCCAACTTTCAAAAGATGTGTCATGTTGTGATGGATCTTATTGGTAAGATGAGTGGTAGGATACTTATCTTCATGGCAAGTAACGAAGCTATACAGGCAGTGTATGACTGGATACTCGAAAACTATCCAGAGTATACGTATAGTGTAGGTATATACACATCTCTGAACAAGAATAAGAGAAGCGCACTGAATCACAAGATTATACTGACTACATCTATATCTGCAGGAGAAGCATTAGATGTATCAGATGTCTTCTGTTCAGTTCAGTTAGCTGAACCTATGAAGAGTAGACCAAAGTGTAGGCAAAGACTTGGAAGAACTCGTATAAGGGGAAGCTACTTTATAGATGTCATAGATGACTCGGTACATACAATAAGAAAGTACTATGAGACGAATCTTATAATGTATGAAGAGTACGCTATGGATATCAAGACAATAAAGTTCAATGATAAGCAGCTTGACAAAGTGTCTAGTGCTATCATTGAAGAAAGGACAAAAGGCATAAATCCGTTCATCATGGGATACAACAGCCTTGGGTAATCCCAAGGCTGAATTCTATCGTTCAAACGAGAAGATGGATGTATATTATATGTGTGTAAGAGAGCAGTGATCACGGCTCTCAAATAAAATAATTTTAAGGAGGATCAGTTATGATCTATTACAATTCAACAGCAAACACCATTGACCAGACAAGGGTTGTCCAGAACATCGCAAACAAGGTGTTCAATGCCTTGTCAAACGCAGGCATCCAGGGTTACGACCTGAGATGTACAAAGATCGACATTCCGACAATGAGTATCTCGTTCGAGATAACTCATATCGGATATCCCGTAGAGATACTGTTCTACAACGGAACAGTATTCAAGAGAGATTCTCTTTTTACTGTGGACTACAAGTCTGTGATCGAAATGATCAAGGACGGCAGCCTGACACCGCAGCAGAAGGAAGACGCTGTGGACAAGCAGATAGAATCACTCAACACAAGTACAGCGGAGATGATCTACGACCAAATCAAGACTCATCAGGTTCTGAAGAGTTTTGAAAAGCTCGTTCATGACAAATACGTTGTACCAAGGAACTTCCCTAGTCCTGAAAAGATGTGGGAAGAGTTCAAAGCATACTATGAGGCGGTAAAGTCAATACCGTCACCGATACAATTCCCTTGTACAATCGATGATTGGTGGGAAAAGCTCGAAGAAACAATCAAGAAGAACACTGCTTTCTGGAAGTATAAGATAACTAGAGATGCATCATACAGGGTAAACTACGGTCTTGACGTCAACAAGAGCTCTTTCGATCCAAACTATTTTACAGTATATCATAATATGTATGATGCGTGTAGCGATGAGAGTTATGACGATGAGGAATTAGGAAGAAGGTTAAGAGAGATGTCGACGAGATTAATAAATGAGCTTAACGGCACTCCTGCAATCGTACAGAGCAGCATCCCGACAGCAGTTTAAAATCAATGAAGAGAAAGGTGGCTAGTCCACCTTTCTTTTTAGAAAGGAACGATACTTATGCAAAGAACCATATTAGACTTCACAAAAATAGGCTTCAGTCATGGCCTAAGATATAACGAAATCGATGATATGAACGAGGTAATCTCTGAGATAAAGAAATGTATCTTAGACAACCTCCTTCCCGCAATCGATTTAAATGCTAAAACAAGATACATCTGGCACGCAAATTACAACCCAGTAGATCTTGACGAAATAGACACAACCCTCAAGATCGAAGTGGTAGAAATCGACGGTAAAGAACACATAGATATCACAATATGGTATCCAGGCATCTACTATGATTGCGGGGATATCGATAATGATATCGAAGCTTATGAGGAAATCCAGGAAGTGCATAAGATGATATATGCTATGTTCCTGGAGATAAATGCTGAAATGAATGAGATGATCGCTCAGAAAGGGAATAACATGAAGATAGTTGATAACAGGAAAGATTTCGTAGACTACATTCTAAATGAATGCCACAAGTATGCTGAAGACGAGTTAGGTTTCATATTCTTTAGAGACCTTTTTATTAGGGACATGAGTAGAAAGGACTTCATTGAAGCTTACGACGAGATCCTTCAGAAAACAAACGGAGATCATCTTGTAAGAGTAACTCCGACTCCACAAGTTCTCGAAACTAGAGAGAACTTAACTTTGTGCAAGGATAACGACATCAGATACACAGGTTATGCTGATCTCATCCTCTTCCACATCAATTCAGAGGCAAGAAACGCTGGAAACGGCCACGATTACTATATCAGAGTCACTCCAGAAGGTGAATATCTTGACTTCGTTGTTGGTGGAGGAAAAGCTGGTACTCCCTATGATCCATTCGTAGGTATAGTAATCGATAAGTAAAGGAGAATAACGATGTTGATACTTGAACCAATATTCAAAGATGTCGACTATGTTGACATCTTTATAGATGGAGAGAAAGCCGCAAGAAGCAACTATCTTCTATATCCAACAGTCTTCCGTATAATAATAGACGGAAGTACTCTTTGGAATCACTATGTTGATAAGGTCAGTCTTGATGACCGTATCATAAAAGCAATAGCCGTAAAGGACAACACCGAAGAGGTGTTGTTCGAAAGAAAGCTCTCATACGAAACTCTGCAGTGGTTAGCAGAGAAGAGAGCAAGTGAAAAGCTGTTCCACAACACAAGATATGGAATGGCATCAATGTAAGGAGGAACCTATATGAATTCAATTTTCGACAGAGACAATCTTGGAACAACTAAGAACTGGAAGTTCTTAAGAGATGATCTTATCAGCATCTTCGCAGCAGATGACGACAGATTCAACAAAGAGTACAAAAACGGCGAGATCGAGCAGGTATTTGATCAGATGGCTGAAGAATATCTCGATGGTTATACAGTATCTGGCTTCTGTATTGATTCAAACGACGACGTTATCGACGTGGTAGAGTTGATTATTGCACTCGCAGGAGTATCAATTTTTAACGTACATCCATTCGGATGGGATTTAAGAATAGGGTACGATGATGAAGGAAACCCTCGTACTATACTGAAACCCGACAATACTCCTGGTGGAGGCTGCGTGCCAGATGTCTTTGTAATAGACTTCAGTAACGCTGCAGAAAACTTTAACGAAGAGTTCAGAAGAACTCTTGATGGCTACATGACATTGTTTGGATATGGTCATATGGATACTGTATACGGAGAGAGACTAGTGTACATATCTAAGCTTTCTTACGCTAGAAAAACCAAGAGTACTGCAGATATAATCGACAGTGTAAACAATAAGTTTTACACCTTGAAGTTCGACCAATACGATTTCCATCTTCTTGTTGATAAGCGTATTCATATCACGTCTGTACTGGCATCAGTATTACTGACGGAAATAGCAATAGCACACACATGCAGAAAAGAAACATTTAGGATAAAGTCATCAGGTAATGATGTGATGATAAGCAAGATGTGTGATATAGCTAATGCGGTTACAGGTAATGCTCCGCATATTCCTGGAGCTTCGAAAGTTACAGTGTTATGCAATCGTGCTTCGGAACCAGAATACACTGAATTTCAGATCACAAGTGTAATCGACTAAGCTTACTGAACCATAAAAAAGGGAGTCCTCGTGACTCCCTTTCTTTTTACTACCCTTCATACATTATAATACAGGGGGTGTATGATATGACTAACAACAACCAGATATACAGAATGGTCGATACTATCTTCGAATCTGGTCCAATCAAACTTAACTTCAACATTAACCTTATCTGGACTCTACCAGAAACAGAGATGTATGAGGAACGCACATATCATTACTGGGGAGAGTATAGGATTAAGACTAGACCCAGTAACGCTAATGTTCTTGTGAAGAGAAAGCTTGACTACTTCATGACATTAGAACTTAAGAACTATAGAGCGAATATGGATGACTCCATATTCATTCCTAATGACATTCAGTATAAGTTCATAACTTCTATCCGAGTAGCATCGGAGAAGTTGTTTGGCTTAGGACAGAACATATTCGTCATGGAGAACGACCACATGAGAATAAACAATAATCTTCCAGTAGTCGTAGATAACTATCCCAGGAACAAGATCTTTAAGGTAGTTCCTACAATCATAAATGGTAGCAACTATCAACAACCTGGTGCTACATTGATAGTCGGTAATGTAGATTGTATGGCAGATATAACCGACTCGGAGTTTATATACTTAGCCAACATGCTGAGTACATTCAATGGTATCATGTATGCAAACTCTATGCTCGCATCATTAGGTCCATTAGAAGGACCCGTATCAGCTCCAATGGATAGAGTAATGGAGTTCAAACACCAAAACACAATACGGAAAGGTAGAACCTTTGCAGGAAAGAAGGAAGGGATAATATGAGCGACAACATACGCATATACACATACAAACAAAAGGAAGCATACTATGCTTACCTTAATAAGCGAAGCGAGATAATAGCAGTAGAGCAAGAGTCGGTCAATCTTCTTAATCGATATTATGAGCTTCTCAGACTACCGATGAAGATATACATGTCTGCAATCAATAAGGATCTTGTAGACAACCAGATACTTGACCTTAAGATCCCCAAGTCTATGTCACCATTACTTGGTAGAACAATCAATGCAGACGCTACTGTATGCTATGACATCAAGTTTGTTACGCCTATCAGAAGTGCGATAGAAGACATTCGTCATTATCTTGGTAGTGATATAGACGATTGTATTCGTGTGAAGAGAGTGAAGAGTGGAAGACGAATGTTCGTTCTTCAGCTTAAGAACGTTGATGATCAGGCGGTAATCGATGATGTCTTCGATGCATTATACTACGCTTCCAGTCAGGCGATAACTCACAGGATGAACAATAGAGGGTAGGCATTGCCTACCCTCCCTGTTTATTTTTAATAACGATTCTCAACTATCTCGGGATACTGAACAGTGATTACACTACCACTGTAGTCGTATCTGTACTTAGTGTTAGCAGCCATCTCTGCTCTGAGAGAACAGTACTTATCATGCAGTGCGAACCAGCGATCTCTCTCATACTCATCGAATCTCTCCTTGTTAAGAGCATCTTCGATAGCAGTGATTCTGAGATTGACCTGACGCATGAGATAGAGCGCATCCTCTTCAGTAGCGACGTGACGAGATCTGAGTGTATACTCGTAGACATCGCTCTCGAAGTCTCTGAGTTTGTTATTGGTAACCATCTTCCTCAGGATAGCAAACTTAGTATCCTTCTTCTTAAGAGAAGCTCCCTCCTGTACAAGTACATAGTAGAAGTCACAATCCTTGAAGGGTTTAGCAGCTTCCTTGATAGCGGAAGTATCTATACTCTTCAGAGCATTAGTAACAATCTCATATTCTTTTTTGTCGAGCTTGGATGAGGTGATTGAAGATGCCCGTCTGAGTAACTTGAGAGCAGGTATTCTTCTCAATTCCACGTTCTTATAGAGATTCAGTGTCCACGTTAAGGCAGCGAGCTTATTGACGTCATCGTTGACTTTCATGCCGTTCTTACACAGTTTTCTGAAGACATTGTTAAGTTCATCTTGGAATCCACACATCATAACGAACTCATCGGCAAGAACCTCACCATCTCTGTAGATAAAGAACATACTGTTCATCTTTCTTACAGTATTCTTGATACCATATGCAAGAATCTGATAGTACTGTACAGTATCAACGATAGAGAGTGTAGTGTTCTCCTTAGCGAGAGTAACGTTGATAGCATCTCTTACCTGTTCAACAGGGTTAGGATCATTGATGATATGTCCAACTTCGTGAAGCAGCATAGCGAGCAGCTCACTGGGAGTGATATCGATGATAGGATTGAAGATCTTGGAGTCAATCTCTATGACATAGTTCTTGAAACGATACTTACCGTCATCCTGAACAATCATCTGTACATCAAGCTTGCTGACTACAGGATAAACACACATACCGAAGAACAGACCATCGTTTCTTGTGTAGATAATATCTGTACACTTTGAATCTTTGAAGAACTTGTTAAGTTCCTTTCTGAGATTCTGATATGAAGAAGCTCTCTCTGGGTTGGAGATCACAAGCTCACAAGCCTCGAGGAGATTACTAAAATCATACTTAATCATTATCTCTTACTCCTTTCTAAAGATTGTAAAAGAAGGGCCTGGCACCCTTAGGCACCAGGCTCTTTGTTCTTTCGATCTTGGCCGTACTATTAGCGAGCGTCGATATCGAAGTCGTTCTTACCAACGCTAGCAACGCCCTGACCGTCACCACGTCCAACAGGATCATTGTTGAATGCGTAGTTCTGACCATAGTTGCGGAGGCCAGTAGGATTGAGTATGCCGATACGTCCCTGTACAGGCTGATACTTCTCGAACTTCCAACGCTCGAATGCATGTACTGCAGGGAGTGCAGGATTTTTGAAGTTCTTGATCTCGTTGCTCAGATACATCTGGTAATCGTAGATTCTGTAGATGAAACGATCTGTGTTTCTTGGGCAGAGAAGTACGATCAGGTTGTTTGTATCACGGAGCTTATCAGAGCTGATGAACTGGTATGTTCTTCTGTCTGATGTAACAACAGTCTTTACAAAGTCGAGCTCAACAGGGCCGATGTTTGTAGGTGTCTGATATGTGTACTCGGTAGGTGTGATCTTTCTGATGAGATCATCACGGCCGATTACGTTGATTGTCATGTTAGGATCATTGAGAACATGGAGCAGCTGAGTTACATGTGTATCCATAGCGTCCATGAACAACTTGTAACGCCACTCGAGAGGATCGAGAGCGTAGCTGGTTGTAGGAGCGAAGTCGAAGTAACGACCGATCTTCTGTGATTTCGGAAGTTTAACGAAGTCTTCGTCGAGTGCTCTACGAATAAGATCATCCTTGTAGTTGTTGAGGGATGTCTTGATAAGTGAGAGAACCTTTGTCAGCTGGTTGATCTGATACAGAGCAGAGATGTCCTTAACCTCTTCAGGAGAGATTGTAACGTTGATCGGGATAGCGTTAGGAATCTCGATGATGTCTGTACGAACATCCCAAGATACTGAAGCAGTTCTGAGCTTAGCAGAAGATGTATCGATTCTTGAAGTAAGAACGATACCGCCTGCAGCAGCATTTGAAGATGAGAGACCGAAACGGTCATCCTTAGAATAACCTGAGAGGAAGCCCTTTGTTCTTGCCTCAGCAGGAATGCTGTCTTCTGATGTACAGTTGTCGTACTGAACGCCGTTAGCTGTAAGCTTCCATGTGTCAGGAAGTGTACCTGCAGCAACTGCTGTAACCATAGGAACTGAGAAGCTCTCTACGATCTGTCTGTCATACTCGCCGTATGCAGGAGTGAACTTACCCTCGAACGGGAAGATAGCGCCGACTACTGTATCGCCAACGATAGGTGTAGAACCGCCAGGTGTAACACCAGCAGCGATAACCTCAGCATTAGCTGTGTCGTTTGTATAGTTTTCGATCTGATATGTTGTAACGCCGCCGCTTGTTGTACTTGTAACGATCTGGAGTGACTGACCAGGGAATACAACACGGCTGCCAACGATGCCGCTTACGAATGACTCGATTGAAAGATGATCCTCAGGATCTGTAGCGCCGAACAGTGTAGCAAGTACGTCTGTTGAGCCGTCTTCAGGAAGAGCCATGTACATGCTCTTGAGAGGAGCAGCCTTGAGGATAGCATCAGTCATCTTCCACTGATCCTTCCACATATCGATCTTCTCACCTGTTACAGGATCGATGAGCCATCTGGTCTCCATAGAAACTGTGAACTTAGGTGAAGTAGCAACGAACTTCGGGATTGCGCCCTTGTCGAAGATATTGTTCAGCATGATATTCTTATGGATAGGGAATGTCATACCGATTACGGGGTTGTGCTGACCAGGTGCTGAATGCTCAAGGATAGCTTCCTTATCATTGATGTACATCTCCTCCATCATCTGAATCTGGTCTTCCTGAGCTTCTGCATCGTCGCGGAACATAGGATCATTTCTGTCGAAGCAGTTCTCGACAAAGAAGTCCTTGATTGTGCTGTCTGTGATAGGGTTCATATGAACCTTTGTTGTCTCGTCATAGATTGAGAGATTATTTTCATGAAGTATTGAGCTGGTAACGTCAAGATATGCTTTGGCAAGAGGTGCTAAAGCATCCTTAGAATAGTTAGAACCAGCTGTTCTAACTTCTCTTGTACCTGAAATAGGCATACTATTTTCCTCCTTTTTTGATTTATGATAGTAAGAGTTACCTTGGAAAACTAATAGCCGCTGACCGCCTTACGGATAGAGGCTATATTTAATATATTGTTGTGTCCGAACGAACGATTCGGGCATCTTTGACTTATAAGAAGGTATTGAATCTTCCAGAATCGGCTGATTCTACCATCTTATCACCATATGCGACTACACTATCGCCAGGATTTACATCAGAATCATCAAAGTCACCGACTACGACTCCGTCTTGATCTTCCTGTTCTTCCTCTGTAGGATTATCCTCAGCCAGTTGAGCAGATGCTATGATGTCTGATATACTGTCGAGAGTAGACAGACAGATCTGATAGTTGATAGAGTTCTCGATATAAGTCTTAGTGTCGAATGATTTCTGTACAGTGAAGTCTACAAGATCCTTAAGCTCCATTAACTTGTCGGTAACAAAGTGAAGGATATCAACATTTGTATCTGTCTTAGGAATATCATTGATTCTGAGAATAACAGAAGAGATTGTTCCATAGATATCTATGAAGCGTTGTTTAAGTTCCTTGTTCTTGATGTCGATTTGTTCTGGTGAGAGGTTGGAAAAGAGTTCAGCCTCTATCTTTCTGAGGTCTTCGTAGGTATTGTCTTCTCCTTCTTCTCCCTCAGTATCTTCGGAGCCTTCTCCTTCTTCGCCAGTATCGTTATCATCCCCAGATTCGCCATCGCCACCATCATCAGCACCATCGGTGTAGTCGACGTCTCCATCATCGGATCCCTCAGAATCAGCATCAGGCTCATCCCCAGTATCATTAGATTCGTCATCAGCAGCACCGTCAGCCCCATCAGTGTAGTCAACGTCATCACCTTCTGGATTATCTTGGTCGTCCTGTCCTTCTTCACCTGTTTCGTCGTCATTAGACTCATCATCTCCTGCTTCATCAGCACCGTCGGTGTAGTCGACATCGTCGTCTCCACCAGCATCATTATCTGTTGCTGGGTCGTTAGACTCATCATCCGCTGCAGTATCTGCACCAGCTGTATAGTCTTCATCGTCCTGATTAGGTTGCTGATTATTATTGGTGGTACCGTCATCTACTTCCGCTTCATTTAACGGATGTCTATATGAACTAAATATGCCCATACTATAACCTCCCTTACGTTTCTTTGATATCGATAACTCCAGGGAGTCCGATATACTTTTCTTCGAAGTTTACGGCTTCATCATAACTCTTATCTCCAGCGGTTGTAGGAGCTTTCTCGTTCCAATTAACCTTCATGTTATAGCGAAGTCTACTTCTCTGTCTTTCAAGAGCCCTTTGAGTTTGCATGATTGAACGTACTGCCTTGAGGTCATTCCTATCTTCGGCAAGACGCATATACTTATCACACATCTTGAGCTCTATCTCAATGTCGTCAAGAATGATCTGACGCTCTTTCTTTTGAAGCTTCTTAGAAGTTCCAATAGCACCGAGTACACCAATAACTGCAATGGCAGGAGATACCAACCAAGCAGCACCAGTAACGAGTGCAGCCTTGATAGTCTTTGAAGCAGATGGAATCAGAGAACCTTTGATGATAGCTTCTCTTCTGTCATTAGTAAGAGCCCTCTCTGCAGCTTGAGCAAAGTGACCCATAGTAACGTCGATGTCCTTAGAGATCTTACGGTCTTTATCTTTGAGCTTAACAGCAGTCTTACCGAGTTTGTCTGCAGCAAGTTTAACCTTGTTAGACAGACTACTCTCGTTAAGAGCTTCTGTTCTACTGATGTCGAGAAGTTCAAGTACATCCTGTACAGTCTCCTGGACATAGTGTGTATACTCATTAGTAGAGATGATATCAAGATCTGGAATAGAGTCATCTTCCTCCTGTTCCTTAAGAGCAGCGATATCTGCAAGTGCCAGATTGATAGGATCTATCTTAGCATACTTACCATATCCATTCTCAGAACGGAGACGATGTCTCTCATATTCAAGTATAGAAGCATACTCCTTCACATCAAAGATGTCTCTGTTGAGAATGACAGCTTCTGTAAGTACAGGAATGCAGTCTGCAGTGACATAGTTGATGGAACGTCTTATAGTATTCATGAGTTCGTTCTTATCCCAGTTCATAGACTCTACTAAGACAGAAGTATCGTCCAGATACTTATACATCTCATCCCATGAACCGAAGTCAAAGTCATCATCTGATGAAGAAGAGTCTTTGTTTCTCTTCTCATAACGCTCTTCTCTCTTCTTTTCGACCTCTTCATCTGTATAGAGAGTATCTTCTCTAGCTTCAAGTTTATCTCTATCAGCTTCGAGTTTCTTAATGTACTCCTTATAGCGCTGTTTAGACTTTTCATCTTTAGTTTTATTGAGTTTGTCTTTATAGCGAGAGATCTCTTTGTCGTAAGCATCAACAACTTCTTTCATCTGCTTACGAGAGATATCCATCTTAAGGAAAGCACCAGTGATCAGACCGAAGATACCGAGGAATGGTGAAAAGGCAAACATGCCGATGACTGCTGCTCCTCTTACTACAGCGAAGATATCAGGAAGTTCCTTGACGATATTCTCTGGTGAGTTACAGAAGACTCTATGGAGACACTTCTTCAGAGTCTGAATAGATTTGTTGTGAGACATCTTAAAGGCGTTAAGATCACCCTTGATTGTATTCTTCTTATCACCATTCAACTTCACCTTAGTTACAGTAGGCTTAATCTTCTTACCATTCTCATCCTTTCTTATAAGCTCCTTGTGCTTATCTGAATGAAACTCAAGGATAGTATCGATAGCCTCTTCTGTAGTAGTGATTGACTCATAATCTTCATCGAAGATATAAGCTATGGGAGCGAAGTCATCGTCATCGTAGAACTTAGAATTCTCTACAACGTACTTCATATCATGAATGAGATCATCCATAGAGAACTCTTCCGAGTCTTGGTTGTTGAGCAAGAAGTAATCAGTAACAGCCTCGGCAATGAAGCTGTTCTCAAGAGGTATACAGTTCTTGTTCATAAGATACATGATATTCTCAAGTGCAATACCATACTTAGCACCGACAGCGATATCATATGAATCTATAAGTGAACACAGCTCAAAGATGCAGTCTCTATAAGAACCATCTTCTCTACGACATTCTCTGACAATCTTATCAAGATTGAATCTCTTTGAGAGTTTATCATGGTTATCTATGACACGATCACATTGCTGATTCTTTTGAACACACTCGATCATTCTATTATAGCACTCTTCAACCATTTTCTCCTTAGGAGTCTTCTCTTCCTGTCCTTCTTCTCCTTCTGGAGTATTCTTCTTGACAGCTTCATCCTTACGCTGATTGAACATGTCATACTTATACTTACGGTTAGGGTGAAGAGTATTAACGTGGTGACCCTTATTCTCAAGGTCACGGGTAGTTACAGTAGCATTAGCATGTGTCTGCTTTTCGATCTTAGTGTTTGCTATCTTATGCTTACCCATCTTGTAGTTGTTAAGATGACGAAGAGCTTTACCGTCACGAACCTTGTGAAGTATTTTGCCTTCTATAAGTTCTGAAGCATTCTTGATGTGGGAAGGCGAGTCATTGTCGCATATCAGCTGGAATAGTTCAAGAACTTCCTGAAAAGCAACAGATTCATCTCTAGATAGTCCTCTCCAGTTCTCAAGGACTATCTTAGCATTGTTGTAAGAGTATTGACTCTTAACGTGTCTGAACAGGGTCTTGATGTTCACGCTAGCGGGAGTCTCCGAGATGATACGGAGATTGTTACTACGCTCTTTGATATCCCTGGCAGTAAGTTTAGGCATCACGATTCCTCCTTTTTGGTATTGAATTTATTATAAAGTTGACTCTGAACGGATTGAGTTGGGAGCGATTGTAAAGGTGAGAAAGTAGAGTTGTATACTATTGTAGTGTAGGAATACAAAATCTCTTCCATCTTGAAAGGAGAATGGATATGTTAAACACAAATATCATAAACACTTTCGCCGACTCAGCAAACCCAGAGATTGCAGATAAGCTTAGCGAAGTGCTGAAGAAGCATCTTACTAAGATAAACGATCTCACAACTGAAGCTATGAAAGCTTCATTAGACGAACCAGATCCTGAGAAGTCTCTCAAGACCCTCCAGCTTAAGAAGAAAGACGCAAATAAAGAAATCATAAACCTCTACAATCTTCTCATCGATCTTTACAAGAGTGATAAGTTTATAGCTTCAGCAGGAGCTGATAAATGTAAAGAAAGAATAGAGTACTTTGAGGAAAGCATCAGAAGAATGAATGAAGAAATAGAGGGAACCCACTAAGGGTTCCCTCATATCTCTGTATCACGTTGTACTTTCTTTTTAGTTATCTGAAGCGTCATGAGGACGTCTCATGCTCTCTTCGGCTCTCTTTGCGTCGTTCCATGTAACTACATCGCCGACAAGATAGCCCGTTATTCGTCTGATTCTCTCGAATCTAATATGGTCTTCTGATTCCTTACGTCCACAGCATGGACAAGTATCACCGATGATACCTGTGTAACCACATACAGGGTCTCTATCTACAGGATGGTTGATAGCACCGTAGCCGATTCCCTGATCATGCATGCAACGTACTACCTTTTCGATAGAAGTTACATTCTCTGATGTGTCTCCGTCGAACTCGATGTATGTGATATGACCAGCATTAGTAAGCTCATGGAAAGGAGCTTCAAGCTTGATCTTGTCGTATGCAGAGATCTTGAAGTTTACAGGAATGTGGAATGAGTTAGTATAGAACTCCTTATCTGTTACTCCTTCGATAACACCGAACTTCTTTCTGTCGATTCTAAGGAATCTACCACAAAGTCCTTCTGCAGGAGTAGCAAGAAGTGAGAAGTTAAGTCCAGTCTCTTCAGCCATCTGATCTGTTATGTTTCGCATGAACTTGACGATGTTGATAGCTTTCTGTTCATACTCCTCACCTTCACCATGATGGTGTCCATACAGACACTTCATAGCTTCAGCGATACCAATGAATCCTATAGAGAGTGTACCGTTCTTGATAACTTCTCTCACCTCATCTGTCCACTTGAGTTTATCAGAGCCGATCCATACTCCCTGTCCCATAAGGAATGGGAAGTTATAGACATGTCTCTTAGCCTGAATCTCAAATCTTTCAAGAAGCTGAGACTTAGCAACTTCCATATAGTATCTGAGATCATTGAAGAACTTCTCTTCTGAACCTCCAGACTCTATAGCGAGTCTAGGGAGATTGATAGAGGTGAATGAGAGGTTACCTCTACCATGAGTAATCTCATTGTTAGGATCATAGTGATTACCGATAACTCTTGTACGGCAGTTATGTGATACAATACCAGAGACATCGAATCTATCAGATGCAGTCTCTACATCATATCCATCTTCCTTCATATCAAGAACTGAATACTCTACGACTTCTGAAGAGTTGAGTGTAGTCATGAAGTCTGATCCATCCCAATACTCAGAATCGAATACCACGTTAGCAGGTCCCACTACAGCGATCTTATCGCCGATTTCGATATCTGCTACTGGTGTTCTTACAAATGTCTTGTCTTCTGTCTTAGACAGTACAGGAAGCGGATGGTCATCTGTAGCAGTAATGATTCTTCCGTTAGCAAGTTTGATTCGAACCCAGTTAGTCATCTTAGGAGTAACCATTACCTTTCTACAAGGAACGAATCCTCCACTGGATGTATCATAGATATCAACGTCGCCGTCGACATCGATGTATTTAGAGATTCCGAATGTCTCAATCTTGAAATGAGCAGAGAGCTTCTCATACATCTTCTTGAATGTATGCTTGTACTCTTTATTATTGTAACGATAGTATACTTCATGGTCTCCTGTAACAGATCCCATGTAAGCTATCTCTGTTTCAGGACGTCCCTCAACATAGTACTGTTTGTTGAATGGAGCATCGATGAATGAGAAGTTAGGGAAGAGTCTACGAGATGTAACCTCACAAGCCTGCTTGAAGAGGTCGTAGTTAGGATCTTCCTTATTGTAGTTGATTCCCTCTTTTACCTTGAAGATAACGATTGGGAAGATAGCAGTCTCTCCATGTCCAAGACCTTCATTCATAGCCTTGAGGAGATTCTTGGTAACCATTCTTCCTGCAGGAGAAGTGTCAGTTCCAAGATTTACACTAGAGAAAGGTCAGTTGTGTTATCGTATAGGCTTTTTATCCTATACTTCTGGAGGTCACCCTCATACGATTTACTAAGAATCGATACGTCTGTCAATTCAGACCAGCTCAGCGTACATTTCTACCCTCGTCATTACGTTAGGACCACGGGGCGCAACTCCCGTAGCAATGCCCTATAGACATTGTATCGGATACTCTTGGTGGGATTATATTCCTCTCGGTGTTGAGGTTTCACCCACTACGCGTTACGATACTGATACTTGTTAGAGTATCAGTTATCTCGGTATTAACTTACACGATCATGTTTTCTTCTCTAAAGAAAGATTCGAATCTTGTTTTCTTTCTATGTAAGAAGATGGTTGCATTAGTGTAGATGTAATTGTAGAATCTTACTATATCATCTTTACGTCGAAGTCTGATCGATCTGAGCCATGGTGTGTTCTTTTGGTTGTTGTAGGAAAATGAAGACACACCTATTAAATTGGTATATATCCAGGTTAGATCATCCATGACATTTGGCCATGCCACAATATCAATACAACCTCTTTGGCTATTACATACTTTTCTTTCTGGATGAGTTAGTCCGTAAGAGAAACTTCCATCTCCATCGAAGTATCCTCTTAGGAGATGTGGTATCAATGTATATGGTAACAATGGTAGTTCCCTAAACATTTTGCCTACGCACATTCCGTAATTGTCTAGATCGTTAGCCATGATATAGCTATAGATAGAAGCTTGATAGCACACACTGTATTCTTCTCCAGCATCTGAACGATGTTTTACTTGCCTAAGTATTTGATTTGGAGAATTGATAGCATTAGCAAAGTATTCTACCATATATCTATCTTGTTCTTGCAAGGACAATGCTATCTTTGGGCATTTAGAGCCTCCTTTTGTATCATAGGAGACACAACCGTCTGCTATAAGTAGTCCTAATAGATAAGCTTGCTCTTCAGTTCTTATCAATGAGAAGTAATCTTCTATAGCATCTCTATTGTGGATCTGTTGCTTGGTATGCATATCGACATTCTGTGCCTTAAGTATCCTTCGTATTGTTTCAGAACAATATGGATACATTTCAGACATCTCTTGTAGTGAGTATGGATAGCTACGGTATCTGTTAATTATCTCTTCTTTGATATATCTTGGTATTTTCATCAGAATCCCTCCTTTCTTGTAAAGTTATGATACGTGTAAGTCTTCACCGATATTACCCGAGCTCTGTATAAGGTTTCCCTTATACTAGGCAACTTTCTTTACCTGTGCGCCTGCTCTGGAGTGCATTGTATTGAGATTGTGTACAAATGCTTCCATAGCCTGATGTGTTTCTTTGTCAGTGTCTTTGTATGCATTATCCAATGAAGTCTGAATAGTCTTATCGAGATAGGATACTACATTGACGTCATCGCTAGACACAATATTATTCTCCTCAAGCTTCTTAGCTATCTCATAGATGGCTTTATGAGTAATAGGAGTCATCTTTGTGCTGAGTTGTCCTCTGAGACTTTCAAGTATGAAGTTCTCCATCTCTGGCATTAACTCGTCTAACTTCTTTCGTGCTTCCCCTCCAGGAGTTATGTAGTACGAGAATGCGAAGTCGAAGAGCTTGCTGAAGTTATCCTTGAAATGCTTTGCAAAACTCTTATCTACATACTTAGCGAGACCGTAGTCGAGGTTAGGAATGCTCTGTCCGCCGTGACAGTCATTCTGGTCACTCTGTATAGCTATAGCAGCCAATGCAGCTGCTGACAGTATAGTAGCAGGTTCTCTAAGGTATCCATGGCCAGTATTGAAACCACCCTCGAGGATCTTCTTAGCGTCGATCTGGCAGCAAGTAACAGTGAGGTCATAGAAGTCAAGATCATGTATATGTATATGACCATCTCTATGAGCTGTAGCTGCTGTGCGATTGATACGATTGTCAAGATAATACTCCTTAGATACATTAGCTCCAATCTGAAGCATAGTACCCATAGCAGTATCGCCGTTTACATTGGCATTATCACGTTTAAGATTGCTGTCTTCAGAGCTCTTACCGAGGATCTCTTCCATACACTCAGCAGTCTTGTTACGAGTGTTACGGATCTCGTCACGCTTCTTACGATAGAGGATATACTCTTTTGCTGTATCAGCATATCCTTTCTTGATAAGAACCCGTTCAACAAGATCCTGTATGCGTTCTACATGTATCCTTCCAGGTTCATGGTTAAGGAAAGTGTCTACCTCATCTATTACAGCGTCAACAACTTCGTTGTTCTTAGCGCTATACATGGGGTCTTTGGTTGGGTCGAATGATTGATGAGATGCTTTCACTGCTTTGGTAACAGCAACAGAGATATTCACCCTATTGAAGGGAACTACCTTACCGTCACGTTTTTCAACAGTGACATTCTCAAGATTCTTTGTCATGCTAGAATTCCTCCTTTAATTATATTATAAGAGGGTTGTGGGCCCTGTTATTGCTTACTGAATAGAAGTCCTTGACTTGTCAATGCCTTTATCAATGATACGCTGATCATTCAGGTAGAGAGTATCGATGTAAATGACTATGCTCGTAATAAGTTTAGGAGGATAACCCTTTACCGAGAGCATCATAGTCTTCCAATTCATCTCAGTCTCAAGGAAATCGTCATCACAATAGACTCTGATATCCATAAAGACTTCTGGTGATATGAAACGATTCTTGTGTTTGTTGATGAACTTGAGAAGTTCTCCTTCAAACAACTCTCCCATATTAATCTCGAATGGTCCTGGTGCATCAGCCTGGTAGTCGGACTCTATATACTTTAACCATCCTCTTTCGTTCATATCTGGTGGTGGAGTTCCCTGCTTGAATGCTATCATGAGAGCTCCATCTATAGCGTATGCTGACTTGGTTTGAGTAGAATATATCTGTTGTGTCTTGGTATGATATACATAAAGCTGCATACCAGGGAAACGAACGTTGATATTCATCTCTATACCGAAGTCTGAGAGAAGATGTCCTGTTCTATTACCGTCATCTTTAGAGATAGATTCAAAACCTACTCTTACGGGGAGATCGTCCATACGTACATAGTAGTCTTCTCTACCTGTCATATTATTAAACCTGAAGAGAATCGGCAAAAAAGAATGCTGATTGAGCCATGTAAGGAACTCTATAGGGTTCTTGATTCTGGCATTCTCGCAGTCTATCTTGAAACCAGCATCTGATGCCACGCTCAGCATCAGACTGTAAGGAATAAGATAGTCGTTAGTAGCGTCTCTGGTCTCCGAAAGACCAATTCTGAAAGCAAGTTTCATGAACTTGAAAAGGTCAAGTTGCTTAGCCCTAGTAGGACACTTGATTCTAAAGGTAAAGTTCATGAGTTCCATTTCCATCTTCATCATTAAGTAACGATGATTGATTGGATCTTGGATGAATGAACGGTCTATAGGAGTAGTATTTACAAACATCTCCAGACCAAAGAGATTAGTATCGATCATTGAACGGTCATACGTGTCGTCCAATTGACATGACATAGTACATGTACATGTGTCATCGCTTCCTTTAACGATAACTTTGTCCTTAGGAAGTCTTACGGTCTCACCAAAGACATTACTTCCGTCGACAAAAAAGTAAGAGAAGAAGTCCTTAGGGAACTTTTCGAGAAACCACTTCTTCACATACTCTATACACACGGCATAGTTGTGAGACAGTGGAGCTACAGTACAGTAGTGATTCAGAATGTCCTCTTGTATATACCTATGGAACTGTACAGGAGTGTATCTATGTGACATATACAACTCTCCTTTCTAGTAAAAATAAACTGGTGGTTTTACTCAGATGTTCGAGCTCTACCACCAGTCATTTTTCTTACTTCTGCTGTTTATTCATAAGAGCACAATACTCTTCAAATCCTATCAGACGTTCAAAGTCGTCGTCTGAAGGCTGCCATGGAACAACCTTCTCCGACTCCATATACGAAACTATGGCTATGAACTTCTGTCCAGGGAGTGTCTGAGGATCCTCTTCTGTGTTGTAGCTTTCATCGTAGCATTTTAACGTATAGAAAAGGATTCCACAACCCATGTAGTCCTGCATTACATTAATGACTTCACACAAAGCTTTGCAGGTTTCTCCAGTATAAGGGTTGATGGTATTGCGATCGTAGTAGGTGACAAGATCGCCCATCTTAAGCATGATAGGTGTTCTGTCATTTCCCTTCTGTATAACGCTTTTGGATGCGTTACGTACAAACTGCTGAGGGTTTATATTATTATACATAAAAATCACTCTTTCTTGCTCGGTTTAGTGCTCTCTTTCTCTCGAGCTCTGTTATGTCTTCCGATGCATTCACATCATCGATGGAAACGTTCTCCTGACGATCTATACCACGTATGATACCAGAAGCGACGATATCGAGGTTGCGAGCACTTGCATCCTCTATTATCATCTTGACTATTTCTACAGAGTTAGGACCTGTAAGATACTGGTTCTCTCTGTGATCTTCTGCCTCGAAGTACTCTATCGAGTACTCGTATGGCCCATGCATATAGATAATCTTTGATGAGTTCTTATCCTGCTCAAAGATTGTTATCTTACTGAATTTTATGATATATCCCGAGTTCAGCAAGATGGTCGTATTTGTTCCGTCAACAGTCTGAGGATGTAAGGTCGGATAGTTGGCAGAGACAATCTTATCGATTTCGTTCATATCATAACACCACCTTTCCATCGATTTTGTCAAAGGTGTAGTCGTAGAGGTCTTTGAACTCTCCATACTCACCAGCAAATTCGCCAGAGTTCTCCTTAACAGTGATCAATACGTCATCGATTGAACCTGTTTCGGTTGTGGTGTCACAGAAGTTATCGTTATACACATACTTCTTAGCAGCCAAGATTGCAGCTTCTTCAGAGTCTTTTGCCTTGACCTTTACTGTGTGATGTATAACTTCTTCAATACAAACATCGAATTCCTCCTCGTCTTCATGGAGGAAATCTGAGATTGTCATGAACTCCTGATCTTCTGGAGCATCATGTTGGTTTTCACAATCCCAAAGTTTGTCGTACATATCCTGTCTCTCTTCACCATTGAGAGAATAGTATATGTCTTTTGGTGTTTCGGTAGTCTTTCTTGTGTCTGATAAGATATCTTCTTTTGCTAACAGAGACCCGCATCTATTAACTATAACCTTATCTTCGATTGTTGCAGGCATATCTGGGTCTGCATCACATCCCCTAACGGCAAAGTAATGTGTGCCTTCTGGAAGGAACTTGTAGAGTTCGTTGAACTCTCTTCCTGTCGTCATAAGGACTTTCTTATCGAGTACATTCTTCGCTAAGAACTCTTCGGTAAAGATTCTTCTCTCGTCCTCTTCAGTAGGCTCTGTATAGCCGCTTTCTGTGTAATCAAACTTATTCATGGTTTTCCTCCTGTTCATTTTCGAGTATGACTATCTGTCTGTTTACTTCGTCTAAACGTTCTTTGAGTTGATCCTGAGATGATGGATGCCTACATTCCTCCATCATTATCTCCAACTCTTCTCTTGCGATATAGAGTCTTGCGAGATCGTCCATACTCATTCTCCTTCTTCTGAAGTTGTGGTGGGTATTCTTCTGATTATGAGATGCTTGTACTGAAGCTTATCATCTGCATCATATGATACGATATATGAAGCTACCAGATTTCCAGCATCGTCTGTAGAGTATCCTCTTTCGATGATTATCTTAGGGAGTCCCCTAGTTTCGTCTTCCCATGCGGAGAATGCTATATCTCCTATTCTTGAGAAGACTTCTGATCTTGTTCCTCTAAGAATCTCTTCGATTCCTTCATAGAGGACATAAGTGTAGTTGTCCATCTTTTGAACCTCCTTTATTTTAGATTGCCAGGAAGTCGAAACGACTTCCTGACTCATCTATAATATATAACTTCTTAGAACTTTGATATAGCACCACTATTGATGGTGACGACATCCCAACTCTTACCAAGATTACTGTTGGTTGCTCTACCAGTAGAACGATCTATAATCGTTTCGGCGATAAGCTCCTGATTGGGTCTTGGATAGTTTGGAACTGATTGACCAGTGGTTGTGTCGATTACATCGAATGATGCAGCACCAGTAGAATCGTCAAGTACTACAACCTCTTTGATATTGGGATTGTGCTCAAGTATCATACGATTCTGTTCTGGTGATATAGTCTGCATGTAGTTACCATAGCCAGCGTCAACGATATCTCCAGAAGGAGTTATCACTGTACCAGAACCCATCATGCCAGGATTAGCTATAGTGTTCTGAGATGTCTGCTGCAGGAATGGAGGAAGGTTACCAGTGTTGATAGGAGTATTGATGTATGCATTATACATTGCTGCCATACTTCTATCATCGTCTTCAGCCATCTGAAGTTCCTTTGTAGCTTGGTAACGCTTCATCTCAAGTTCATGAGACTTAGTTGTTACTGCATTGAGTTCCTTGATGGCAGTAAGCTTGTTTCCAAGAACACCGCAGATAGATTCGCCGAGATTGCTGATATATGTATATCTGCCTTTCATCTGCTTATTGCTTCTGATAGACTCAAACTCTTTCATGAGTTCGATAGCCATGACATCCATCTGCTGAATTGTGCCACGAATCATACCTACACCTTCAGCGTAGGTCATTTCGTAAGGTTCGTTTGATGTACAGAGAGGAGTATAAGGCTGTCCCTTAGGATTTTCAACTGGAACTGAAACTGTTTGTGGAACTGGAAGAGCTACTGCACTAGCAGTCTGCTGTTCTTCAGGTTTCTTTTTTGGAGGACGTCCTCTCTTCTTTTTGCCAGGTTCTGTTGTTGATTGTGACGTTGTACTTGTATTAGCCTCGTCAACTTCAACGTCAATGATTGAATTACCCTGATAGGGTTTAACAGATTCAAACATGAATCGTACCTCCTTCGGTTAATTTTTATAAGAGTGTTAGCTGTATCAGAACATAATGGTAAGGAAGCATTAAAACGGGTGGTGTTTCCTTTCATGGTGTCATAGTCCTCCTAACTAATGAATCGGCTATTCATTAGCGACAACAACTGACCTCTCTGGAATGCTGGTAGGGATCTTCCCTACCAGTCGTTCTTGCGTCTTTTGTAGACTATAAAACCCTCTCCAACCATTAAATAATCAAAGTAATCGTACGTGTTTGGGACGATTACGGAAAAGGAGGAATCACAATGATACAGATAGGAAACTATCCTTTGCAGTACGATTTATCGTTATTGCAGACAATCTACCACAGACCAAAAAGAAACAAGAATACTCATACGGACATCCCAGATTCAATGGACCTTGTTATTAAGGACAATGTGACTGGAGAGAAGTTCGTAGAGACAATAGAAAATCCCGAATACACTTGGTACAGAATAAAGAACGACGTGTTCGTTGACTACAATCTCGCTTTCATAGAGAAAGAGAAGTGTGATGCGATCACTGTTCCATACAGAAAACTTCTTAGAAGTATAGCAGAAGCAACTGGTAATGAGACATTCTTTGATGCTAATGCTGACAATGGAGACTACAAGAACAATCAGAGACTTCACGAGCATGTAAGAGTTATGGGTTCAGATATGAACATCGAAGACTTCTACAGGTTTCAGTTCGGTGAGTCTTATAAGAATGCCTTTGGTCCTATAAACAAGAGCTATCTCGATATTGAGGTTGACTCAAGAACTGCGAAGGGAGACTTCGTAGAACCAGGTGAGTGTCCAATCAATGCGGTGACATTCATAGACGATAGAACTCAGACAGTGTTCACCTTACTTCTTAGGGATCCATATAATCCCTTATGCCTGGAGTTCGAGAAGTTATTGAACAGTGGTAAGTTCGAAGCTATAGCGAGAGACTTTGTTATCAATGCTGTAGGTGGAATGGAGAAAGCTAAGAAGTATCGTGTAGATACTCTTCAGTTCTCGACAGCTATGTATACTGATGAGAAGGAGTTAATCAAGACCCTGTTCAATGTCATTAACAAACTCGAACCAGACTTCTTATTGGCATGGAACATGGCGTTCGATATCCCATACATCATCGAGAGATGTAAGAAGTTAGAGATGAAGCCAGAAAAGGTAATGTGTCATCCAGACTTCAAGTACAAAGAAGTCAGCTACTTCATAGATGACAAGAACTACAATGAGTTTGCTGAGAGAAATGACTTCTGTAAGATAAGCAGTAAGACTGTATATCTTGACCAGTTAATTCACTTCGCTAGTAGACGTAAGGGACGTTCAGCAATCCCTAACTTCAGACTTGACAGTATAGCAGAGATGACAGTAGGTTTCGGTAAGCTTGACTACCATCACATCTGCGAGAAGCTTGAAGATCTTCCGCAGAAGGATTACTTAACATTCGTGTTATACAATATCATGGACGTTATCTCACAGTACTGTATCGAGAACAAGGTGAACGATGTAGGTAATGCATATAACAACGTTCTTCTGAACAACACTCGTATCAGTAAGATATATCGTCAGACAGTATATCTGAAGAACAGAGCCTTCAAGTCATACTGGAGACAGGGCTTCGTAATGGGCAACAATACCAACAAGAACAACACCAAGACGAAGTTCCCAGGTGCTTGGGTATCAGATCCTACAAAGCTCGGACCTTACTCCAAGATGATAGTAAACGGCAAGCCTATCATGGTATTCAGAAATCTGAACGACTATGACTACAAGAGCCTTTATCCGTCTATCACATCAGAACTCAATCTTGCGGCTAACACAATCATTGCTCGTATCATTATACCAACTCAGGTATATAAGAACGAGAATAGATTTGCGAGAGAGGAATACAAGTACAAGAGAGAAGGACAGTTCCTTGAGGATTATCAGTCTCATCAGTGGCTTGAGTTCTATCATAGGTGGTTCCACCTTGCGTCATATGAAGAGATGTATGATGATGTAGTAACCTACTTCTCAGATATTGTACATCCAAGAGGTAAACTTGATCTCCATTGTACAGAGGGTGTATATCTGTTCTACAAAGTGCCCAACAGTAATACTCAAACTTCACCATTCGTTCCGATATGGGAACAGAAGATGATGGACAAGAAGACTGAGTATCCGCATGTACAGTTCCCATTCGATGACGAAGTCAGAACTTTCTCAGAGTTCTATAATAAGATAGAGTCTAGAGAAGAGAATTGTTATAGTAGAGAGGTAGTAGCAGTATGATTAACACAATACTTGAGGCTATGAAAGTCGTTATAGCCTTAATGAAAGGTAAACCAGGAGACGCATTATACTTCCATAAAGACACCAAGAGTGGAGAGATGTATGCATACCTTATAGTGGGTAACAACTACATTCGTTACACTAGAGATGCACTCATACCAGAATTCGAATCGTTTAATGAAGAGATCTTTCTGGTGAATGTATTAGCATCGTTAGACCAAATCCAGGATGTAGCTGAAAGAGAAAAGGCATTCTTCAACTGTTATATACATGGTAAGGGTTTGTTAGTATTCGGAAAGACTTCTGTATCAGACTATGTGGCAGACGCTCGTTATCGTGACTTAATGTCGACTATAGGCGCAATGTTCAAGTATATGAGTAACGAGTGTACTTTGTCAGCTTATAAAGACTTCCATACCACACCACAATGGGATCTTTATACTAGTCTGAAAGCATCTGATGGTGCTAAGTATGTAAATATAGATGGCAAGTATACGATGTACTTGTTCAGTGGTGTAATACCAACAACGAAGAACGATCATGTCGACCTCTTCGTCTTAGACAATCCCAACTATAATTTCTTCATGTCGAACTTTGAGGTTACTAAGTGGAAGATAACCAAGAAAGAGACCAAGAGACTTTATACGTACAACTGTATTGTCTGCTTCTTTAGAATTTGAAAGTTATGAGAGATTAGTCCCAGAGAGGTCTACTCTCTGGGCTATTCTTTGTTACTCGAAACATTATAGTAACTTGAAAGGAGGAGTTATAATGGCTTCAAACCAAAAGCAGCGTGAACGCAAAGTTGCTTCTGCTAATCGTAAAGCTAATCGTTTGGCTTCATTCGTACAGACAAATATTGATAAGCTCTACCAAAGCATATACTATACACAGCCCTCTAACAAACATGACCTCGATATTATAAAGTCTAAACTGGATGCTTCTATAGATGGTATAGTAAGCTCAAACAAGGCTCAGACTGGTCAGGGTAACTTAAGTGCTCTATACAATAGAGCTATGAGACAGCAATCCAACAACCCAGAAGCTATCAAGATGAGAGATATGAACAAAGACCTTGAGTCTCTACTCAATGATACTAATATACTTGATACTGGTATTCTGGGTTTCATGAACGATACTACTACCGTAGCTGATTACGATGCTAAGATAGATACTATCGTAAAGTACATGCCTAAACTGAAAGAAGCGTTAGATACTAGAAAGGACAATGTCCTTTCTGCTGATCACTTCAGTAAGGACTTCATCAATGTAACTAATACTACAGTTGCTGGTGTACAAGCATCAGTACAGGAGCATATCAAAGAAATCAAAGAGAGATATAACTTCATCGATATCGCTGGAGAGATCTATGACAATGCTTCTAAGTATGGCGAACAGTTCGTCTATATAGTTCCTGCTAAGAAGGCTATAGCTAAACTTCTTGCTAACAAGAACAAGCCTGGCATCAGAGGTGACATTGACATTCATGAGCATTGTATAATCTCTGAGTCTGGTGACTTTAGTAGAGAGAAGTTCGAAGCTGATATGAAAAGCTATGGACTTAAGCAGGAAGACTTCGGAGATATAGATAAGGTAGAAATTGAGTTCAACCGTTCTGGTCTCCTCACTGAGACAGTAGAGAATGAATACAAGTTCTACAAGGAGATAGGAGCAATCAACGAGATGGCTCTTAGTGATCCAGTAGGACACGTTATCAATGAAGCTACTGAGAAGAAGGTTACTGATCCTGAAGGAGATAGAATCAAGAATGCTCCAGATATCTCTAACTTCGATACTGGTAAGAAGGCTAAGCCTAGTAATAAGACTAAGTTCGACGATACAGTAAAGGATGATCTTAAGTTCGACAACTTCGACTACAGAGGCACTGAGGGACTTATAACTGATCAGAAGCGCTCTAATAAAGGAGACGTGGTTGATGTCCCAGGTAGCATCGTAAAACTCCTGGATCGTGAACACATCATTCCTATCTACATCGAAACACACTGTTTCGGATACTACTATATCGAGACTGACTACAGATATGATCCTATGAGAGACTATGACAGGATGCAGGATCCTACTATGTCACTCAAGGGTTCTAACTCTATTCTCTCTACCAACTCAGTTACAGATGCTACAGGTAGACAGAACAATATCACACGATTCCTTTCTTCTCAGATAGCTCAGTATATTGACGCTAACTTCGTCAATGCTAACCAGGATCTGAGAGATGAGATCTACATGATACTGAAGAACAACGATATGGAGAACGGCCATAAGCTCAGTAAGGTAAAGGTTACATTCATACCTCCTGAGGATATGGAGCATGTCTACTTCAGAATGAACAAGAAGACTCATAGAGGTATATCAGATCTCCATGAGGCTCTCTTCCCTGCAACTCTCTACTCTGCAATGTATATCACTAACTGCATCATGACAATGACACGCTCTCAGGATAAGAGAGTGTACTATGTCAAGCAGAACGTGGATACAAACATCTCGAAGACCCTTCTGAATACTATCAACCAGATCAAGAAGGGTAACATGAACATTCGACAGATTGAGAATATCAACCACATTCTCAATATCACTGGTCGATTCAATGACTACATCATTCCTAGAAACTCATCAGGTGAATCTCCTATAGACTTTGAGGTTATGCAGGGTCAACAGATAGAATTCAAGACAGAACTGATGACAGTACTGGAAGAGATGGCAATCAACTCTACAGATGTACCACTTGAGATGATTCAGATGAGACAGTCTGTTGAGTATGCTACACAGCTTACTATGACATCCAGTAAGTTCCTCAGAAAGGTATATAACCGTCAGGCTAAGTACCAGAAGAATCTTACTAGAATCTTCGCTAAGCTTTACAAGAATGAGTATCAGGATGATGATGTTTGTCTTGAGGTTACATTACCACCTCCGATGTTCCTTAACATCACCAATACTAACCAGATGGTTACAAACGTTCAGGACTATGCAAACAGCATAGCTGAAATAGAACTGGCTGAGGAAGATGATGAAATGGTTAAACGTCTTGCTGTAAAGGCGTTAACACTTCACTTCTTAGGATCATATCTCGATCTCCCAGCAATAGAAGATGTAATCACAAGAGCAAAACAAGAAGCATCAAAGCTTAAAAATAACGAAGAAGAGTAAAAGAAAGAAGAGACGGACTGGGAATAATCCCAGTCCGAATCTTTTGTTGTGATCATTGGAACGATTTTACTGTCCCTGTCCCTGTGTCGGTTTGTAAGTGAGATCAGCTTTAAGGATATGCTCTGATGTACCAACAGCCTTAACCTGCTGTGAATAGATACCATCGCTTCTTCCGAGTCCATAGTTTGAACCTTTGGTCTCGTCGAATACTGAACCAATCTTGCCGACTGAGTTTGTATCTCTCTGAGTGAATGCTTCTGTAACAACACCGTTAGCGTCAGTCCATGATGTAGCACCAACTGCATAAGGATTGCTATTATCATTACCAGTACTGCTGGTATTAGCGTTAAGACCGAGGTTCTCATTAACTCTCTTAAGAGCTTCGTATGTGAAGTTAGTAGAGTCAACAATGAGACGGCTACCAGTTGTGTTGCGAGGATTACGCATAGCGAGAAGCATTCTCTGAGCAGCGAGTGATACCTGATCGTTGTTGATGAAGAATCCGTTGAAGGACATTGAGAGTTCACCCCAACCGATTTCACCCTTTTCGCCGTCGTAGAGTGTGCTGAACTCAGCTGTTGTAGGCTGTGCAGCACAGATAAGGAATGCCTTTTCGATCTTAGTTACTGTATTGTCAGTAAGGAAGTACATGAAGCTGAATACCTCACGGTGCGGTCCAGGATCCTTACCTGACTCAGTTGCAGGACCAGTACCGAATGTATACCAGTCGATAAGACCGTGGTATGTCTTAGCCTGTGTATCCTTATCCTTGATACCTGTAAGATAAAGCTCGTTGAACTTTGTCATTACAGAACCAGAACGCTCATAGAATCTCATGGTGAACGTTGTAGAAGCACCCTGAGTTACTCTGTTGATGAGCTGAATAGATCTGATACCATTGCTGATTTCGCCGTTAGGTTCGCCAGTGATGTTTTCGATGTTGTCAATACCCTTGAAGTCGTGCTCTAAGATATGAACGTAGTTTCCTACGATAGTCTTCATCTCATCGCTGTTTTCAGCGAGTTCACGCATGAAGTCAGGGACGCTGATTACTACGAGCCAAGGATAGCCTTTCTCATAGAGGTCGAACTGCTCGAGCTGTGAGAAGTCAGTAACACCTCTCATGAGGTTGTACTCAAGAAGGTTACGGGGAGTTTTAAGACCCTTGAAAATCTGCTGACCAACACCAGTTTGTGTGCTCTGAACGTTGCTAGTATCTGCCATAATCTATTCCTCCCTTCTTATACTGTAGTCACATCGCTACTCAGTGTTGAGTAGTTGAGTGCTGTGATTGTGAAGATTTCTGCCTGTGCAAACGGTCTGAATACAACTTCGATAGCTGCATAGTAGATCTTGTTTGCTACAGAGTTCTCATCCTGAACGTACTTGAATCTCAGAGCAGCGAACTTAGAACGGAATACCTTGAGGACTTCCTCTACTGAACGCTGGTAAGTAGACAGGTCGTTGTTATCGATGAACTTGTATCTTGAAGCAGGGCAAGCCTTTCTTACAGCCTGCATTACCTGATGAACAAGCATGATATTGTTGATGTATGAGAAGTCTGAATCCTTAGGGCTGAGTGTGAACTCGGTATCCATAGTGAAGACTCCGTTGTAGTATGAGCCGTAGTTGACCTTGAGGTCTGTCATCTTCTGTTTCTCATTAACGATTGTCTCATCGTCTGAAGGATAAGTATCGCCGATGTATGAACGTGATGTCATTGCAGAAGAAGGATAGATCTTAGGAATGTAGTTTATAGTACCCTCGATGAATTCAGGAAGTACGATGCCATATCCCTGACCAGCGAACGGACGACCAACACCATTGATGAAGTGGCTAACCATCAGTCTTGACAGTCCATATGTAGCTGTAACAGTGATCTGCTTGTTTGAATAAGGATCACGGATATCACCGTAGATCGAAGTAACAGAGCAGTTACGATCATGAATATAGTAGTTTGTTGCTTCCTCATCAGGCGGGAACTCGTTTTCGTCGTCGACTACATTGATAAGAGTATTAACGTCGTCGTAAGTCTTAACGTCTGAGTTAAGATCGAGGTAAACGAAGAAGTCACCTCTGTATGCAGCAAGCTTCTGGATAGCGAGCTTAACCTTCTTGTCGTAGTTAGCATCGAACACGCAGTTCGGGAACCATACGTCAAGATTGAAGATGTCTCTGTCGAACTGACCGTTGAAGAACTTTCTGTACTGATTCTGGTAAGAGAGATCCCATGAGTACTCCTGAACTGTAATAGTTGCGTCGTACTTATAGAGAGTATCAACAGCCTGTGCTCTTGTCAGCTCAGCTGAGATATAGTAGTATCCGCCGCCAGTAGAAGCTACCTTGAGCTTTGTAGCAGATGAGTGTTCTTCAGGATTCTGAGCATCAACAACAAAATCAGCACCGCTGAAGTTGATATTAAGGCCAGCAAGCTTCAGAAGATTGATAGCAGCATCACACTTGTCGTGAGTTGCTTCTGTTTCTCCTGTTACCATGAAACCGAGGTTTACCTTAGAGCCAGCAGCTATTGTAGTAACAGCTGTACCAGTACTGTCATATACCTGAGCAGTAGCGCCGAGAGCAGCCTTAGAAGTGATTGTAGTAGTATATACTGTATTATCAATTACACCGTCGTCACCATAACGAAGATTCTCGAAGATGTTTTGCTTTGAACGAGTCTTGTAGTTATAGTAGTAGTAAGTGATATCAGCATCGCCGCTATCGAGGTTGTTAGCAGTAGAATTACTTACACAGTAGAGATCTGATGTAGCACCTCTTGTAACACGGTTGTCAACAAGAGTAGTACCAGAGAGATCATAACCGAAGAGACAGTCTGCATCATCGAAGAGATACTCGTTGTTGATACTGAGCTCATCGTTGATTAACTGCAGGAGCTTGTCATAAGAATCGTAATAGTACTTAACCTTGATCTGGTCAGACTTCAGATTAACTGCAGATTCGATATCGAAAGTATAACCAGTGTTAGTGTTTCTTGAGTAGGGGTTAACAGTAAATGCATATGTTTCAAGTGTTCTTCCTGTTACAGAATCAGAAACCTTGAGAGTATATACTGCCTTGCCGATAGACTTAGATGTGTTTACATCGAATACGATAGCATAGTTCTTCAGAGAAGCACCACGACCGTTATCGAAGATTGTGAAGAGCGGGAAGAAGTACTCGCCGCCGTTAGCGGCTGCATATACTGTAGAAAGGAACTTTGTCTGAACCAGAGTTTTATCTTCATCTGTAGAAGCTTCAGAGTAATCTGCTGTTACTGTACCAGTACCAGAAGGATCTGCGTAAACTACTTCAGAAGAGTTACCGTTGGCGATTATACCAGCAGTATAGACATTACCAGTCCATGTACCGTTATCGAGAGGAATGTTCTCTGTTGTAGTTCCGTTGGTATACACGCCAACGAGACCAGTGTTCATTTTCAGAGATTCGCCCATCGAAATATCATAGGATATCTTGTCCTTGTGGGTATTATACATGAACTTACCCTCGACGATAGCAGAGTTGTTAGAAGTATTGGTAGTGTCCTTTATCGATGCGATTACAGGACGAAGTACATATTTCTTTGTATCGCCGAATGTAGCATCCTTGATATAGCCGTCTTCGTTCTTAGTGAACCTAACGTCAAGCTGCTTTGAGAGCATAATGCCGACTGTAGCATTAGCAAGTTTAGCGGAGTCAAGAACTGCTCTCTTTGCGATGAGTCTTGCTCCTTCATTGATGTCCATGGAAGCCTGGAGAAGAGGCTGCTTATATGTGTTGAACTTGATCTTGTCCTGCGAACCATAAAGGTTATAGAAACGCTGACCAGCAACAAGAAGCATATCTTCTGGTCCCTTAGGTGCTCTGAAAGTTGTCATGAATACAGGTGCTGAGTTGCTGACCTGCTGAATCGGCACTGCAGCACTAGCTTCAGAATGATCTCTCAGGACAAATTGTGTGCCAGGATATCTTGCCATTAGTTATTCCTCCTTTTAGATTTATAGTAATAATAAGGATTGTCATAATCTAATCTAAAGAATTAGATCTTTATACTGATGTTATAGACGGAGCCAGCTCCGTTGATTAGTCCATCATAATCTTTTCAAGCGGAGATTCACCATTGTTACCGACAACCATTGATGATACAAGAGCCTTATCCCAAGTCTCTGAAGTGAAGGCTGTAAACGGTGATACTTCACGAGGAATGTCTCGTATGTTTACCATACGGTATTCGTTCATGTCCTTTGATCCAGAAAGCCTGAATGGAACTGAAGTGTCGGATGCTGATCTAGCACACTCAGAAACTACGATACCGATAAGCTGAAGGGACACATCATAGCTGTTCTCTGTAAGCTCAATGTTTCTGAGGAAGTACTCCTGAAGCTGATCGTAGGGTATAGTGTTAGGTATGTTTCCATACTGTAAAGCTCTATACCAAGTATCAAGATTTCCACCATCTACAACTACTTCTGAGGATACTACTATCATAGCATCCTTGTTGTACTTGAGAAGACGATAGTCTTGTACATCAGTATTCTTGGTAAGCTTCAATCCTTTCACTATTTCAATGTCATCAGGTTTAGTGACAAACATTGCTGGGAAGTTAAAGTTGTGCAAGCCCGAAGCTGGCTTGCCGTCTTTGTTAAGAATAGCATAGGTACATATACCGAATAATGAGATATACTCACCATTGAAGACAGCCAGCTTAGTATCAAAGAACTTCTCAGGAACATAGAAAACGAACGTTCCTTCGGAGTTGAATGCATAGCCACCATCTTTCTCTTTGATGAAGTTAGGCATTGCCATAGATATCACTCTCCTTTTAATAGATGGTTTGGCTGTATATTATATATGTGTACATGTACATGACCACTTACACTATATTAATGGTCATGCCATGAATCTTATAAAGGAGGAATTCATCATGGAATACAAGATGAAGGGGAGATTGATAACTCCCAAAGAAGAAGAATTGATGAAACAGATCAAAAACACTGATGCGTACGAGAAGATCATCAATGTATCTAATGTCGCAGTCACTGTAGAAGAACGGAGCCATATAGCAGAGATGGCAAGAGATTTCTTAAAGTTCTTCGCTTCTCGTGCTGCTACAATCAACCAAACCGATCAACCGATAGTGAAGAAGCATACGTTGTCGGTAGATGAGTTCAGAAAGAACCCAATTAAACCGCCTAACGTAAACACTATCGAAGTCATCATGACAACGAAAGAATCAATCAAGAAGGGGGTTAATCCATGATTGATGAAGAAGAAATGAAATATGAATCTGTACTCTTTGGAGACAGCTTCATGATAGTAAAGAGAATCTCTGAAGAAGAGTTTCTCAAGTATCTTATCTATCGTTTAGATCCCGAAGAAAATAAACTGGACTCGTGCAAAATGGATCTCGTCGATTTTGGGAAGGTAAATAAGAACAAGAACAAGCTAAACTATGGTTCATCATATGCTGCTGCATATATAGATGAGTTCAAGACTGAGAACATGCCGAAACCAGACACAACTACTATCGAAGTGATTCAGACTACAGACTATGAAAGACTGAACAGGATAGCTGACTATTTCAGCTATTCACATTACCTGATAGATGCGCTCGTATTAGACGCAATGTTAGAGGAAAAGGAGGAGAAGAACAATGATACTGTCATTGGCAAGATTAGTTATAGATGTAGCATACCCTATAACAATCGCATGTATAATAATGATAATAATGAAGACGTTTCAGCTCGTAGATGTCGCTTTAGACATCGTAAATAAGAGTGTACCCAGGAAGGTTACCTCTAAAAGAGCTAAGAAAATCTTCAAGCACCTCAGAGGGTTGCTTGTTGCGTTGATGATAACTGCTATTGTAACCCTGACAGCAGCTATCGATCTCAGATCTGCAGGAGAAGAGATTGAACTGATACACTTATACAGTATAGGAGGAGGACTTGGAAATGGATGTATCTAACTTTTGCGAAGCCATCGGGTATAACAACCCGATGGAATTTACGTCAACCAAAGAGCTGGTTAAGCAGCTTTCTAATAATCTTGTGACTTATACGAGAGGTAAGATAGCTGCTCCATACTTTATTGAGAGTGGTATAGAAGACGTTGGCTCTGTAATACTCTCTAGAGGAGCTCGTTTCCTTTTAGACTATAGAACCAACGAAATCTATGTAGTACATCCAGTACTGAATGTACCATATGGAGATTACATGAGAAAGCTCAAGTCTTTTGTGGACGATATTCGTAAGAACCAGCTTGAAGACTACCTGGTTGGCAATATCGAAAGCTTCACTGGTAATCCAGATGATGTGTTTGCTAAGAAAGCTGGAGTGGAATACGATTACGTATTCCCATCATCAAACAGGCGACTTGTCATCTGGTACAAGAAAGAAAGGAGTGAAAACAATGATAAAGATAGAGCGTGATCACTCTATAGTAACAATCAGATTCGACTGTTATACGATAACATACGATGAATGGTATGTGGCTGAAACAATCACAGTCGAATGTGACTTAGCGAAAGTCAATGAAATCATCGACGGCAAAGAAAGAAGATGGGTGGTACCTGTACTGGAATCAGTATCAGTAGAGTATGGAGAAAGAAAATTTGTACTCTACATCCCGTTTAGAGACGAAAGGATTATGATAGACTGCATCCACCCAGAGCTGTCTACATACGTCATGATGGACAACAGAAATGGCAGTATAGAACTAAACCTCACATCAGGTTTAGGTTTCGTACGCAAATACAGACCGATTTACAAGGAGGAAAATGAAATGAGCAATTGTATCAACAACAACGACAAGTCATCATTCATCAAGAAGGAAGTATTCATAATCATGAACGACAGGATCTTTATGTATCATCTTCCCTTTCATGGACAGGTGATAGAGTATCTTCTGAAGAGTGATGCAGTTTCCCAGCAGATACTGGTATGCTGTGACTACGCTCGTATCAAAGGATCTATCATGGAACAGACTTTCGATGGTTTATCTATCGATGGAAAGCCTCTCCCTGTAGAGGCAGGACACGAGTGTCATGTAATAGGAAGTCTGGAAAGCTCAGCATACGATACAGTCCAGCAGATATACATCGTAGGCTCAGATGGTAAAGAGTTTTTCATTGACACCTATTCGGAAGACATAGGTATAGGGGCTAAAGATGGCAGTGGATGCCATATAAAACTCAAAGACCCTGTAACCAAAGAGATCAAAGACTTCCATGTCAATTACGCTTTCAGTGTAAGCGGCAAACGATTCATCTACCAGTCAGCAAACTAAGGAGGACGATACAATGTATAAAATAGCAATAGCAGAGAGCAATAAGCTCGGAAAGTTGATAGTACAGTGGTTATACACCACATATAGTGTGACGATCCACAAAGTGACGAACTCTCCGTCGCTAGTGCATAATCTTTTCTTTCATTATGAAGAATTCGATGCCAATAAATTCTTCACACATGATGACGAGGTTCAATACAGCATAACAAACAAGAACCTTAGAAGATTAGGAGATGAGACTCACTGTATAGGCTGCGAGTTCTATCTTCTCGAAACTGGAGAGAGATACTATCTCGACTTTGTCAATGAGACAGTCGAAAAACTGACTGAAGAGAAAGAAGCTAAAGAAAAGGAGCAGCCTGAGGAGATGTATATCAACGACAGAGATAAAGGTAAAGTCGTCAGAATCGGCAAGATCACTTATAAGTGCGGCGATGACTTCGATATCTATGATGATGGTATGACCAGTCTTGTTATAGACTGGGTAAACCGCAAGATATTAGAGGTTGATATGAGCTACTTTATTCCTTGTCCAGACGACGAAGAGATCGACGATGAGACTCTGGAAGAGAGATTCTTCAAAGAATCAACTATGATGTCATACGACTTCAGACAGAGAGTAAAGGGTGGTTATATCTTTATAAAAACACTTGATGAAGGCGAGGATGAAGAAGATGAATAACGACAAAGCCAAGGAACTTCTCAAAGAGATATTCGGAGCTAAAGAGGAGAAGCATTCCTATCCAGAGGAGTACCCTAATATAGTCCGCTGTATGGCGGACTATAGATACATTAAAAAGAAGAGTAGAAGGTTCTTCAATAGTTTCAATGGCTCTAGAAACTATGTAAACTGTTCTTTCAGTAATGGGTCAATCATTCCGTCTATCATAAAAAGCACTATCAACGACAACGGTACCAGATATGTGATCGATGAAAGGACTTACTGTGCAGTTCTCTACCTAAGGGACAGATCATCAGTAATGACTGAATTCGAGTTCCTCAGACCTATCCTTCTGAATAAAGAAGGAACCAAGATGAAAGTTGCAGATCACTTCGAAAGCTGCTCAAGAACTATGTATGGATCAAATGACTATAGTACTTCTATACCTGGAGAGGAGGATGGATGCTTAACATGTCAGGATGTAGCATGGGCACTTACAGATCTCATTCACACTGCTTGTGATTTGAATCTGGAAGATGATCGTAAAGGGGATCGTTGGAGGAATGGTATCGAAGTGATTCTTCAGACTCATATGCTTAGAAACGACATTGTTGGACACTGGTACAAGTATGATGGGGATACGAAGAAGATACACTCACAGATAGATGTGTATAATATACCCATCACAGGCTTCACAAACAGTACAAACAGTGTAGAGTACAACTTCCCTCGACAGATATTACAGCAGTAGAAGAGAGGGTGGATTTCTCCACCCTCCATCTGTTAAGGATTAGGCTGTTTGCAGAGAAGAGTTTCGATGATATCAACGATGCTCTTTCCAGCAAGATCATCTCCAGCTTTGAATCCACCCACGTCGTTTACTACTTCGTGGAGTTTACCCTCTGGCCATGTAAGGCTAGGGATAGTAGCTGCTACATCGGCAAGAGCCTGTGTAGTAGCATAACCGCCGAGAGCAGTTTCGAGTGCTTCGGTAGTTACATAGCTTGACAGGTATGTTGTCATGTCTGTCTTAGCTACATAATCACCAAGTGCTGTTGTAAGAGCCTCTGTAGTTACGAGACCTTCAACACTTGGGATAGTGGGCTTATCTGTAAGATCGTTATAGGAACCAGATACTGCTACAGTAGCAAGGAATGCCTTAACAAGATCTTCCAGCTCACCCATCTTAACGTACTCTTCAGGGTCTACAGGCTGATCGCCAGAGGGGAAGAGAAGCTTAGCAACAAGTTCTGAGAACGTAATGTCACCGAGCTTAGTACCCTTAGCAATACCGCCGACTCTGATAGTAGTACCTGTTTCGCTCTTATCCTGATAGATATCAGCCTTAGCGATGTTTTTGAGTATTTCGTTGAGTTGTCTCTTCAGAACGAAGAACTCCTCAGGATGATGAGGCCAAGGACCACAAGGCGGTACAGGATAGAAGTAACGAGTAGGAACAGGATTCGGCACACCAGGATTGTAAGGATTTACAACAGGTGCGTCGGGACAGCATCCACCAGGATGCTCATACGGTGGTCTGCCTGGGATCCACATGGGATCAGTCGGGCATGGACCAGGAATACAATGTATTCTTTCGTCGTAAAGATTATTCGACATATCTAAACCTCCTTTAGGTGTAGTATTATTAGAGTGTTGAGTAAACTTGTGACGGCGAAAGAGAGATGAAAGGAGAATGTATGTATATGATAAAGGTAGATGAAGTAATAGAAATCCTTAAGAACAGGTTTAAAGCTAAGATTAAACAAGAACCTACAGACATGATAGATATGAAAATCGACTCTCGTTTCAAGCTAAGTGCGTTAGCTGGTTTAATTGACATGAAGTACGCTAAAGATGAGAAAGAGATGACAAAAGAAGAGCTAAATCAAGCTTGCATCGAGATTGGTAAAGTAAAACTTCCAGCCGATATCATAGTTCAAAACACTGTCCCAATCAAAGATATCATTCTTAAGGACGATTACAATCCAAAACAAAGCTATCGTTTCATTTTGTTTAAAGAAGAAGATTGGATCGTTAGAGAATACACGGTAGTAGATGGTTCTCTAACAATAATTGGGATATTGGTTACGTACATTGATAATAATGTAAATGATGGAGCAGTGATCTTTCCAATAACAATGTTCTCTCATGAAGAATGTAATGAACTTTCATTAGAACTTTCCATGTCTTTCAAGTTCTGGCACAATGCTATCGTTTCTAAAGGTTATGAACCGCACAATGTGATATTGTACTCACGTATGATTACAGAAGAAGGTCTATGGAAACTTAACGCTTGGTATTGTGTACAAGTATCTTTACTCAATCCGCTAATCAGGTTTAAGACTAAAGAGAAGAATGTAATCGTTAGCCAGAAGACTAGGAAAGGTAAGAAGAAAAGTGGCGCTCCAAAAGTGAGGTACTTCAAGACAATATACATTGATAACGAACCTATCAATCAATTCTTTGATAAGAAAGAAGATGAGAACGGAAAGACTCATTATCACTGTCTTATGTGGTATGTGACTGGCCATTGGAGACACTATGCAAATGGTAAGAAGGTCTTCATCCAGGGATACTGGAAGGGTGAGGGACGTTTCTCTGGAATCGAAGCAGAGACAAGACAAAGAGAACTTGTGCTTGATGAGGACGATCTTCCGAAAGAAAGAGTTCCGAAGCCCAAGGAGCCCGTAAAGCGTCTCTTCGTGGACAGCACATATGACGAGCATGTTCGCTGTGAGTGCGGTCAGTTGACTGGCAGTGACCATCTCACTGAACGCTGCGACAAGTGCAATACACTTGTAATGTATCGTAACTGAACAAACAAGGCAGTGGGATTCACCCACTGCCTTGTTTTTTGTCGAATAGCTTTAATCAAAGTTGTCGTGTATGTACAATCACATTTAAGCAAAATCTCTACGGTTCATGTATACGCTTAATGAACCTACACCATTGTGTTGATATCTATACATTCCTGCTTTTAAAGGAACGATTATGTTGCTCCTATAACGTATACATCCTTTTATCTCTCCACGTCCTATTGTATGAGTTTCACCTTGTGCATCGAAATCTCTAATTGCGAAGCCATTAACATCGCCGTCTGATTGCTCAAGCGTAAAATCTACACTATACCAACCATCTTTCTCAACAGTAAAATCTAAATATGTAGCAGGATTAGCAGAAGTTCTTGTATTTGACCATGAATACAAATTGTAATTTGTCTCTTGTCCTACATAACCTACTAAAGAGTCTGCGAAATCAGTAGGAACAGCAACTTGTTTTGCTTTGATGATGTAGTTTAATCTTACGTTTGCAGGTCTTGTTTCACCATTATTAGTATAAACATTATTTCCGTTTATATCAATCGAAGCATCAGAATGTGAGGCATCAAATGTCACTACTTTACAAGCAGAGGTACTTTGCTGTCCCGTATATACTGCACCTTTTGCTTCTGAACCTATAAGAGCACCGTTGAAACTATTTGTTGATGAACTGAAACCCATTACACCAAATGTACCACTCTTATTATCAATCTTACCTGTGATGTTAGGCAATTGAGCTGACTGTGATGCACCTAAAGCACCGTTCGTTCCTGCACCCATAACGGCTTTATCTCTCAAATCTGGTACATTAAAGGTAGTAGAACCATCACCTGTACCAAATGCTGTTCCGATAGCAGCAAACAGATCTGCATAAGTTGTTCTACTTACCGCTTGTCCTTGACACAGAAGCCAACCTGACGGAGCAGTAGTACCACCATATGCTTGAATAGAACCAATCGGAGCATCAGCATAAAGCGTTTCTTTAGCAACAATAGGAACTAACTCTCCTGTATCTTTATTATAATAACTTACACTCATAATCTCACCTCCGCTTATTCATCTGTCAAGTATATAATGCTGTAAGTTGTTTCGGTGGCTGTTGAACAGTACACCCTCAACGTAGAGTCTGTTATCCTCGCACTCTGAGTAGCCGAATTTAACGCAGTTCCAAGTGCTGAATTAGTAGTACCATTACTTATTGGTACAGGGGCTTTCGTAATAATATCTCTAAAACCATTAGAGCCAGATACTTTAGGTACATAACCATTTATCACCACAATTTGTCCACACTTCATAACTTTCGCTGTACCAAGAGCCACAATACATTGTGAAGTAATATCAATGAACTTGTCATTAGGGTTTGTATCATCTATGATATTGACAATGGTATACATAGCCTTCTCGTCAACAGTTAGAGCGTTCCATTCGAATTGTGTACCTGTGAAAGTGTTTGGTTTCTTACTTACATCTGGAACGTCGTCATACTTCGCAAGTCGTTCTGTCTTCTGATTTATAGTGTCTCCTGCATAGTAGAGGGTGATTTTGAAGTAAAAGACTGTAAACGCATCATATTCTGTAGCTTCATGCAACACCTCATCATTATACATGATCTTATGATAACAATGAAGTTCATCAGAAAATTTATATATGATTTTGTTTACACGCTTGTATTCTGAGCTGATTTTAACATAAATCTCCAAGTCAGTAGTCCATTCTCTTGTGAGAACTCCGTCTACTGTATCTTCTGTATAGGTGAAACCTTCCGATGCAAGGATCATTTGATCAGGGGATTGATTGAAAACAGTCGAAAAGACTGAGGTTAACCTGTAGATGATATTCTCGATGTTAGTTGTAGGAAGTTCATTGACATCCTTGATTGTAATAGAACCGCCACTACCAAGTTCTCTCCATGAGTATGTGGGAGTCTCTTCTCCGTCGCTTATACACTCGTAGAAACTACCCTTACTATAGTCGACATTTGTGTTGCCGATATACTGATATACTTTACCCAGATTCTCTTTTGAGGGAGTTGGAAGTATATTCTTTTGTGTAATGTTTCTGAGAACGTCGCTATAGAGAGCAAGTCTAGTTTTATCACCATTGTTATTGACAGCTATAAGCTTAGTGTCGTTCTTATCGGCAGAATCTTGTGCCGTAGCGTATCTGAAGTTGCTACCAAAGAAGCTAACTTTTACTTTTCCGTTACAGTATACACTTATCTCTGGATTGACGCCACTCATTCTTAGATCCATTTTATCGCACAGATCTTTAGTGGATATGTACTCTTCTAACGATGAACTGCCGCTTATACGCAAGAGAGTATAATTGTTCGGGAAGCTGATCCAGTATTGTGATGGGTCGCTTTCTTTCGGTGTTACTGTGAATCCAGAGGACTCTAAAGATGCTTTAACAGTTTCGATAGATGTCCAATTGATAATCACATCGGTATACAAGTTTTCCTGATAGAAACCGCTAGTAGCATCCTCTGGAGTTCTTACAACTCTAGACAGAATAGATGATTTGTATTCATCATATGAGAGAAGTTTGAAACTTGTAGCTGAGTCACTTTGGCAAAGATATGGTGTTGGTGTTTCCGTGATAAGGTCAAGAGTGATAGTTGGAGCATCTTCAGATTTGATTACATTGTTTGCGGTATCGTATATAGTGAGCGTAACATTGTTACCTATATATACATCTATCCTACCTACACGTTTACTCCTATCAGAAGTCTGATAAACTTCTTTGGAAGAAGTCTGTACAATAACATAGTACTCAGTCGAATACTCGAAAGTGAAGTTGTTCTTGCGAGCATAATCGACTATATCGTACAGATAGTGATCTTTTGTTGTATCGAACACTAAAGAGTCGTTAGTAAAGGTAGTACAGTATACCTTATTTTTACGATCTGCAGGTATCGGAAGAGTATCATCATCATAGATTACAGCATCGGCTTCAAGTGTCTCCAGATCACTATAGAGTACCATACGTGCAAGAGATTGACTGGCCTTATCTCCAAGATACATGAGCTCTTCTTTATAGCGAAGAGGGATATCTTCCTGTGATGATATAGTCAGCTCTTCATCAGCAAGTTTAGCGATAAACTTATCACCCACAATGCTTGCAGATTTTCTTATGTAGAACTTGCTTATCGTCTTATACTGATCTGTCAATTCATCATGATACTCAATGTCTCTGAATCTGAATACAGCTTCATAGTAACCTTCATGATCAGGTTCATCTGGGTCACTTACAACGAAGCCTTTCTCCGTCATGTGCTGCATTGCAGCGTTTACATTATCACCGTTCATAATGGAACCGTCGATGACAAGTTCTTTGTATTGACTACTTTGTATTCTATAGATGTAATCGTCTATAGAACCGTATTCGGGGAGAGCATCTACAAAGAGTATTGCAGTAGTCTTACATACATAGAGACCGTCTGTCTTCTGTTCGAGAACGTTGTCCTCTTCTTCAGAGATATCAGCATTACTCTTCTGTACAGTCTTCTCTACCCATTTGTATGCTGCTCCTTCGATTATACATTCGTAGAAGTATCCATTGATATAATCATCGGTAGTTTCTCCGATGTATTGATATATCTTACCGAACTGTGCTTCTGAAGGTTCTGGGATTTCTGCCACTTGGATAGAAGCTCCACTAGTACCTTCTAAAGCTTCCTCTACAGATCTACCATCTGCCAGCCAAACATCGCATGCCAATGCGGTAGGGAATCCGCCCTTGACAGGTTCGTCGCCAGAGTTGTTAGGTCTAAGAGTATCAGCAACTTTAACAGCCATTATATATTTCCTCCTCTCTTACTTGATCTCTGCGGTGAACGATCCCAGAGACTTCTGCTTGAATCTTACAACACTATATGTGGTTGTATAACCACTAGCATTAGTAAAGATAACAGATCCGAGATTTTCGAGGTCTGTATTGAATCCGTTTACCCACGCTGAGGAAGGTTTCATACCGCTAGGAGTAGCGATATAACCATATTCATTATTCTCAACGTTGAAGTTGTATGTTCCCTTGTTATTGCTAGCAAGCTTACTGTTAGACAATCCAAGAATGAATGCACTATCGTATGTAGACTGACTAGCAGCACTACCCCAATAGATCTTATTCTTGAATGAGATAGACTTACTTGCTGTTGCAGTTTTCTCTCCATCTCCGATAGTAAGAGTGAATGTCTTGTTAGCAGAGATATTCGAAGTATATGAAGCGGTTCTATCGTCCACATCTATGGTACAGTCTGTAAGGCTCTGCTGAGTGATATCCTTATTGACAGCCCATGTGAATGTAACGCCGCCTGTGATAGTCTGACCCATCTCATACTCTGTAGCAGATGGAGTCATATTGAAAGAAGTAATCTTGGGTTCTACATAGTATAACTTTGAGAGAATAGAATCAAGTGCTATCTTTACATTGGTGTATGTAGGGAAGCCCTCATTATCGTAGGATACATTCTCTGCAGAGTTACCCATAGCAGAAGGATTGAGCAGAGTTACCTGACCATTCTCATCTGTACCAAGTACCTTGTTAGCAGCTTCAGCACCCTGATCCTTATCAACCTTACCAGCGAGTGCTTCTGCAATAGCTGAGTTCTTTACAGCATTGCTGGATGAAGGATCGATACTAGCATCATAATCTCCAAGTTCTACTTCACCAAGAGAGTTAGTCTTGAGTATCTTGTTTGCTACAGCCTCGGGGTCATCAGATGTAAAGACCTTGTTCAGTTTGTCAGCGAACTTACTGTCAAGTATCTTACCCTGATTAGCAGAGAGTGCTTTAGTAGTAGATGTACTTGTAAGACTGTCTTCCACATTGTCAGCATCCATCTTAGCATCAAGAAGGTTCTGTATGATAAGCATGAGTGCTTTCATAGCAGCAAGATCAGGAATCTTACTTGTATCAACTTCGTCGCCAGTGAATGTACTTACGACATCGTTGTTCTTGTTTACATACTCGGCGAAGTTTACGTCACCTGCAGATACGATAGTGAGCCAGCTACCATTGATAAGAATGGACTGCATGAGCTTACCACTCTGTATATAGTAGAACCATATCATGTCAGCATCGATAGTGGTGCTGGTGCCGTTCTTTACATATGTGATTTTGTTAGTAGAGGAGTTATATGTAGGCTTTGCATCACACTGAATAGCAGTAGTAGTTCTGAGAAGATCGATCTGCTCATCAGTGTATGCCTTAGCTTCAGTAACTCCGCCCTTTACTTTTTTGCCGACACTACCGTTAGTCTCTTCATCACCGTTAAGAACAGTGATAGCTCTCTCGTTAGCAGCGACTCTTTCCTCAAGGGTAGTGTCGTCTACAGCACCTTTCAGCTCATTTATAGCACCAGAGAGTGTCTGAGCTTCAGTCTGAAGAGTGTCAGAACCAACTTTGCCGTTTAAGGTCTGTATAGAAGTATGGTTAGTTCCGATAGCGGCTCTCAATTCAGCATCGTTGTAATTCTCCAAACCATCAAGCTTTTCTTTATCGGTTTGTGAGAAGTTTACATCTGTAAGAACTTTACTGCCGTCTTTATCAACCTTACCATCAAGGAGTTCTCTTGTTTCGGTTTTGTTGAAGTAGTTTGAAAGGTCTGCACCTTCACCGCCACCATTGAACTCCCTCCACTTACCAGTTTCTGGATCAACTGTATTGTTCTTATTGTACATATAAGCCATTCCAGTCTCTTCACAGAAAGTCATGTAAAGAGGAGGAAGATAGTTTTCTGAATATGAAGCCATTTCCGACAGAGTCTTGAAACCCTGTCTAGTGAAGTCATACTGCTTTCCCTTATAAGAGAATCCAGCAAGAATACTTATACCAGCCATATAATCTCACACTCCTTTCTTAGGTAAATGCCAGAGTAACTCCATCAGAAGCAGAAGGTTCGATCTGAGTATATACATAGTATTCAATACCGTCGATTGTAGTTTCTGATCTTGAGAAAGTGTCTGTATAGTTGAGGTTGTTTACGGTATCCATAACCTTAGTAATAGCTCCAAGTGACTTAGGATAAGCATAAACTACCTTGCCGAATGTCATAGATATACCAGTGTAGGTATAAGCTTTGCTTGTTTTCAAAGTCGAATTGAGATTCTTTATCTGTGCAGCAGTAGGAATACTGATGTCTGGTCCCATAGTTCCATAGAACGACTTACCTACAAACTTAACCGATATAGAAGAAGTGCTTGTCTCAGTACCGTCTGTAACAGAAGCAGAGAAAGTACAATCAGAAGTTATAGGTATAGCAGGAGTATATGGATACTGGAAGTTACCACCACTAGCTACACCATTAGTAATAGTATTGACCACAGTTCCGTTGACGGAGAATGTGATCTTAGTGATATTCTTACTGTTCTTCACGGCAACAGCAGACATAGTAATACTTGTTATCTTTCCAGTAGCAGCATCATACAGTGTAGCAGAAGGATTGATAGTAAGCGATATAGAAGGCTTAGTATACTTAGTGAGCATATCTCTGATGATAGTCTCAAGATATGTACCAGAAGGATAAGTCTTACCTACCTTTACATTACCGATCTCTACTTGTGATGTGAGAGGAGTGGTGATAACAGGATCACCACCACCTCCGCCCTCACCACTGAGTCGGATACGAGTCTCGTTATCTATATCGAAGTATACGGCTCGGCCATCTTTAGTCATAAAGTACTGACCGAGTTTCTTAGGCACTTCGTCTATGGCTTCTTGTGGTCCACAGAATGGTAAGAAGCGCCATCTCTTAGTAATTTTGTATCCCATAGTAACACCTCTATTCTGTTGTTTTCTTGAGAGATGCCAGTACAGCCCAGTCTCCTCCAGAGAGTATCTTACCTACACCGAGTTTGTTGTCTGTCTGGAACTGATGGATCGCATCCATCATCTTCTGATCAGCGGTGCCATTGATATCGACATCGTAACCAAGACTCTTAAGTTTCTTCTGAGTCCACATAGTGAGCTTACCAGAATCTCCAGGTTCTATGGTAAAGTCTCTGAGATTAGTGAGTGTGACGTTACCAATGATTCCGTCTACAACGAGATCGGAATAACCCTTCTCTTTCAGTATAGTCTGCAGCTCAAGCTCAAGTGATGCAAGCTCTACAGAATCGGGGTTATAATCATCCTGACCAGGGAATACTGTACCTCTCTGGAAAGTCTCATAACCTTCATTAGTTCTTTCATTACCGAACCACCATTTGTTCTTATAGTCTTCATAACCTCTAGTATCGAGATGACAGTAGTAATCATCGATAAGAAGAATACCCTTGAAGCCGACTCTCTCTGCTGCTTCAGCAATGTCCCAAGATGAATACTTTTCACCATTCTTCTTGAATACACAAAGGTCTGCAGCTATAGAGCCGTTCATATTGCAGTTATGTCCATCGCCTAAGAATGCACCAGGGATAGCAAGAGTAGCAGCATCACAACGATAACCGCTGCTGATCCATATCTCCTTAGCGTCCATATAAGCGAAGAGCTTTTCGAGCATAGATATCAGTAAGGTAGACGGTGTTCCTTTACCACATCCACACTTACATCTGAATTCATACGAATCAAAGTGTTCTGATAAGTTTCCCATAGTAACACCTCCATTAAGGATCAACGATCTCTTCGAGTGTACGGATGTCCTTTATCATGATCTTGCAGAGCTTAGCTCTGTGATGACCATCTTCATTAGAGCAGTCGATCATGATCCAGTCAGCTTTAAGCTGACCAGCGCAGGGGTGGTTATTGCCGAAGTGGGAGTATACACCTGTTACAGTACGAAGCATATTGTCCCTTCTGTCTACAGCAATGATCTTATATTTATTACCAGGCGTCATAGATACAGTGATAGTATCCTTAGTGCCATCATCTTTATATACATCCAGCTCTATGTCCAGATGTACAGTAGTAATTCCTTTACTTCTTATAACATACGACATTAAAAGATTCCTCCTTCCAAAAGTTAAGGCTAGGGCGTTGCCACCCTAGCCATGATTACGAGTCAAGATAGTCGTGGAGATCAGTACCAAGATCGCCATTCTGACCAGTGCTTGACGATTGTGTATTATCAGTAGTAGTTCCGTCAACAGGATCACCTACATCGTGGAGATCAACGAACTCGTCTATTTCTCTCAGAATAAATGGATCTTCGATACAAACGTTACCCTGTTGAGTAGGAGTCATATGCTCAGGTCCAAGTATAGGAAGCATTCTTTCGATATTCTCAACTCTGATTCTGAGAAGCTTACTTTCGTACATATCACTAGCGTCGATTATGATCGCAGAGATAGAGATGCAGTGCGGAGCCTTCAGAATCTCCTGAACTCCTTCTACAGTCTCGAAGTCGACGATCTTGCCGACAAAGTGACAGATACCGCGAGTGTTCGAGAAGGCATCGATTTCATAGGACACTCCAGGAACGATATCGAATCTCTGTACGTGTCCATGATGATCTGTGTATGTAGTTGAAAGACGGATAGAACCGTCTATCTTAACCCTTCCTACCTTATGAGGGGGAGGACAATAGGGATGATGACCAGGAACGATATACTGTTTAGGCGGACATGTAGGTGCAGGACAAGCAACTACTTTAGTCCAACCAGGATGTGTAGTCATATCAGGAGTATAGACTTCGTTTCCATAGGGGAAATTGTTGTTAGCCATAACTCTCCTCCTTTCGAGATTATTGTTAAATAGATGTTGAGCAAAGGAAGGGTGGTGGGAATGGACCCACCACCTAGTTTAAGGACTTATGTAGGAGTATCTCCGCAGATGAACTCGATAGAGTTCAGATAGTCTTTATCCTGCATCTGAGCCGTAGTACATTCTGTTAGGTTGCTATACTGTTTACTAAAACTACCAACAGCTTTACTAAGTTTAGACGAATTGATGATATTCGTGCCACGTTCGAATTGAATACATAGATATGTATGTGAGGTTTGAGTGTGATCTGTTATATCCATGTCGACTACATTGTATACAGAACCCCATTCTCTGTTTAATGATAATATATCTATTTGATCGCCTCTAATATGATCTATCGAGCCGATAATCTTACAGAATTGCATTTGTCCACTGTAACCAACTAAGTAATTACTATAACCAGAACTTTCGCGATGATGAGATGCTACTACGTTGAAGATACAATTCACAAACGATCCTTTTCCGTAGTTTTGATAATATAATCTTGTTCTTAAGCCTGTCGTATTCATCACGTAGTTTGTATTGAACGAACATTGATAGAAGTTCATATGTCGCTCAGTGTGATATCCTCCATTAGCAAAACCGTGGAATGCAGTTACGTCATTATTCTGTGCATCTATACACATAGAGAACTTACATCTATAGAAGTTTATAATAGCAGTATTATTACCTTCGCTACAATTGAACATTGATGCTTCCGATGTTGCTGCAAGGATGTACGCATTCTTTATTATAAGGTCGTATATGTATACCTCGACCTCATATGCATTAAAGAACGTTTTGTCCGATGACATTGAATCCATCATACTAAGTCCAAGTATAGTCCAGTTATTGAAGTATATATGTACTTGAGGTCTATCAGATTTATAAGGGGGTGATTGTATGTTTATAGGGTTCCATCCAGCAGACCTAAGATCTATAACTTTAGGAGCATCATAAACCTCTGGGAAGGCTATGTACTTATATAGGTTCACCTCATCTGCTAATGCCTCTTTAAGAGACTCTAAAGTATCTACATATACGGGGTCATCTACACTTTGACCTCCTCCTCCAAGTATAGCCATATATATAATTCCTCCTTTTCATGGGTATTGTTTTACTAGAATGTTCAAGCAATGAAAAGAGAGGAGGGTATTCCCTCCTCTTCTTGTCTTAGTCTGATGGAGGGGTTCCTATAATGAACCCTTGTTCCAATAGCCACTGTCTATCACACATCTCTTCCCTACTGGACGGATGAAGGAACGCGGCAGCGTTAGTGCTATGATAGCGATCGACTGCACCTATAACAGAATGTGGAAATATAGTTTTATGATAATGTATGATTTTAGCAGTTGCGATAGAGCTATTCGCAACGATCCTGTCAGAATCGCTAAAACTTTGAAATGATACATTACAGTAGATGTCGAAGTCTATAACGTCCAACGTGCCACCACCATTATAATATAGAAACATGACACAGCTACTATTATTGGGATGGTCGTAGTATATAGACCCAGTAAACTTACAGAAGTAGAAAGTTCCGAAAAATGGATATCTATACATTGCTCCAGTACTACTAGGCATAGAAGCATTTACGTCTGTCGTCTTACCTTCTATATTAAATAGACAATTGTTAAACTCAAAGTTCTTAATAGCACTAGTACCACTATCTTTACCATTACAATTAGTAAGTCTGAATGCTGCTACATATTTGAAGTTGAATGAACATGCTGTCACTCTGAATCCAGAATCTCCTACTCCTTGGCCAGTGGCAATACTAGTATTGAAAAGTGCTATATTTGTATTTGCAGATGCTATAGAAGATAAAGTGCTCAGATCCAGCACTCCAGATGCTCTAATGTTAGATATCAGAATTCTTTTTGAATCATTTACATCGCCTACTTGTGAAAACAGACTCGAATGACCTTGTAAGTATATATTCTTGAATGTAAAGTTTTCGACATAAGAGACTACTCTACTGTATCTAAACTCCATCAATCTGCAGTCTCTTAAGCTTGCACCTAAAATGGTCCAATCGTTACCGTTGATATGAATTGGATCATATCTGAACGAAACAACTAATGCTCCGCCAGTACCATCACTTAAAAACCAGTTCCATTTTCTCATGTCGATGACTCTTTCGCTAACGGGTATTGGAACACCCTGTTGTGTTTTTGTGGCCATCTCTACGTAGATTTCCCTATCGTTTTGGCTGTTAGCACATCTATCCACCAATGAATCCCAAGTATCACATACATATGGATCTTCTCTAGTACCAGTTCCCCAATATGCCATACAAACACCTCCTTCTTAGTTAAATTGTAGGTGGAGTACCAATAACAAAGCCTTGATTCTCCAACCAGTCTTTATCTGTTAACTGAGCTCTATCCACAGGAATCTTGAAAAGAGTGTTTCCGTAAGTTTCAATTGACATATTGTTTTTAGTTGCAGCATTGTCATATTCTATATATCGAATAGAGACCTCACTAGCATTCTTAAGATAATGCAACAAGTGGTACGGGAAAAACCAACCAGGATTTGGTGATGAGATGTATATATCTATAACATTGAGACTACCATTGACATTGGAAATCAAATATGCATATGCACTACTGTCACTACTCTTATCAACTATAAGCTTTCCTGTGATCTTACAAAAGTAGAACACTGCAAAAAACATGTAGTACTTATTATGATTATTTGTTCCGTTCTCATTGTCAGTTGTCGGTTTCACTTTACCCTCTATATTGAATAAGCAGTTGTTGAACTCCATTCCATCATTCCAAACACCGCCAGTTGTTCCATAAAGAAGGCTAGCTTTGAACAGATTGATGAATTTGAAGTTGAACGAACAAGAAGTAGCCGTAGTATATCCACTTGATGTGGCTATACCAAATATAGCCGAACCACTATCTTTTATAGTAGAATAAGGATCATTGATACTATTGTCAACTACACCAGAAAACTTACAACCACTTACACTGATTCTAGTTTTGCTTGAATAGGTACAAAATAGATAACAGGAACCGTGTAAGTATACATTCTGAAAGTTCAAGTTTTTGACTTCATCGGCTCGATTTCTATGTTTAGGAACAGTACCAGTATACTTAGTGCGGCCTATATAGAACAGAATAGAGTTTCTTAAACTAAGTCCTAGGATCGTCCATCCGTTGCCCTCTATAGTTATATATGGCTGACTACCATTTACAGTTAATTGTATGATTCCTTGTTGTCCTAATGTCGATTTGTTGATGTCCACATACCAATCATGATGCCTCATGTCTATTACGCGTTGTTCTGGAGGGATGAGGTTTCCGTTTTGATCGTGTGTAGGGAATTCGATATAATGTCTCTCTTCTTCATCTACCTTAGGTGCATTACACTTGTCAACGAAATTGTCCCAATCTGTTACTCTCCATGGATCTTCTAATGTTCCACTTCCCCATACTGCCATTTATATCTCTCCTTTCTACTACACGACTACTACAGGCTCAGGAAGCGCAACGCTATACTGTCCTGTAGAATATGGTGTTTTATATCTTAATACTACTGTCTTCTCTCCTGGAGAAGTGTTATCGAATTGTACTACGCTGAAGTAGTCATTGTTTGCTTCGTATGTATAACTGCCATAGTCTCTACCCATAACAGTCATGTCTAAAGTTACTGACACTTTCATGCCAGCAACATCGAAGTCTTCTCCTACATTGTATGTAGTTTTCGTTGGCATCTGTGTAACTCTCGTACTCAATGGCCAATCTTTTACTACACAGTTCTCTGGGAATGAAGTATCAGACCTTTTACATTCAGGGTTAAGATACACTTCCAGCATAGCGGGAGTGTCCTTGAATGCCCATTGTCCGATCTCCATTACGGATGGGAAGATGATAGCTTTGTTGACTACTTGGTTGTTCATGTATGATCCGTATTCCACGAGTTCTGGAAATGCTGCATGGGTTAAGGAGCCGTCTTTGATATACCATATTCCGTTTACTTCGAGATCTATCTGTGGGATACCATGGTTAGTTAACTCTTTGGTGACTTCACCAGTGATAGGATCAACTGTCTCTTTAATGTACCAATAGCCAGGTTTATCAACATCCGAATCATCCAACTCTGGAAGTTTGGGGTTGGTGAGCGTTTTAACCGTCTCGTGAGTTTCGGGATCTTCAGCTTCTTTGATATACCAGAGTTCATTGTTCTGAAGCGATGGATCTGGTAAGTTCTCGAAGTTGTATATATTGACCAGCTCTCCGTCTATTATATACCAATGCGGGAACGACGTATCATTCTCGTGTATTCTGTCGGGATCTACTATATCAAGTATCTCTTGTGGAGTTAATGACATCAGGTTATCCTCCTTTCTTAGATTATAGAAATGTTCAGGTGCTCAAATAGTGGTGAAACATCTGAGTAATATAAGACACCTTGAAAGGAGTGTTGATTTATGCCAATGAATAAGATGAGACTTCTTCTTGATAAGATAGAAAGAAGACTCGGTACAAGACCTCTTAACCTTCCTAAGGGAGAGGGAATCGATAAAGACTCTTGGGCTGAATGTATTATCAAGCCAGATACACTGGTAACATTCTCTCGCTTCTTTCCGCATGAAGTTCGCATCATGATAAATGCGAGTCCCGAGAACAAGAGAGACGGCTACTATATGATCGACAGTTCATTAGTAGGAGGAGTAGAGATCCTGGGAGTAAAGGATATAGCTTGGGATGTCTACGGAAACGATGGACTTGTCCAGCAGTCTGGTATCGGTATGTATGACTATCTCGGAGCATACAATAACTACAGTATGGATGACGTTATGCTGCTGCAGGCTAGAGCAGATATGACATCTGTATTCAACAACAGTATCTTCGTGGAGTTCAAAGAGCCTAACATGGTCAAGCTGTCTTCTGTAACTAACGGCGATATCACTGGAGGTCTGAAGGATATTCCTATAGATATCTTCGTTCCACATCCAGACAATCTGATGACTATATCTCCTACAATGATGGAGACGTTTGAAAGGTTGGCTATAGATGATGTAGCAAATACACTGGTAGCCTTCTTGAATAACTACTCAGATCTCGAGACAGTGTTTGCAAGTGTAGACATCAACAAGGTTATGAGTAGACTCGAACAGTTCGCTGCGGATAGAGATGACT